>CACRWZ010000025.1_pt1 | contig 121926 bp, 102 predicted proteins | sample 5377041 | NCBI WGS metagenome assembly CACRWZ01 (sample SAMEA6061846, study PRJEB28556) | metagenome | reverse complement strand
GGCAGCCCGCGAGCGGGCCACCCGCGCCCTGCCGCGCCGCCTGCGCCCGGTTGCCCTCGCTGCGGCGGACTGACGCGGCGTGCGGTGGCCGGTCGGTAGGCGGCTGTCCACGATGCGCCACCGCCCAGAAACCTCTCACCCCCGCCGCTCCCGCGGCACCCGACCACACGCGGTAGGGGCGAGGCGTGCCTCGCCCGGTGGGACACCCCTCACCCCCGCCGCTATCGCGGCACCCCCTCTCCCGCGCGATCGCGGGAGAGGGGGTCGGGGGGTGAGGGGGGCTGACGCGGGTCACGCACGCCTGACCCCTACCGGACGTCCTGGCCCCCTCTCCCGCGCGGTGCGGGAGAGGGGGTCGGGGGGTGAGGGGGGCTCACGCGGATCACGCACGCCTGACCCCTACAGGGAGACGGCGGTGGGCGATGGGCGGTCGACCGGCGGCGATCGGGGACGGCCGACGGCTGCCTGGGCTCCCCACGCGACCGGGTGGCCCATCCCCCGTGCTCACCCCACCACCGCGACGACGGATCAGGAAAGGAGGACAGACCCCATGGCGCTCACCAAGGTCGAGGCTGCCAAGCTCACCGACGACCTCTTGCTACGCGGCGTCATCGAGACGGTCGTCATGGAATCGCCGGTGCTCCAGCGCCTCCCCTTCATGGAGGTCGTCGGCACCGGGCTCACCTACAATCGCGAGGCCAGCTTGCCGGCGGCCGCCTTCTACGACGTCGGCGATACCTGGGCCGAATCGACGCCGACCTTCGAGCAGGTGACGACCGGCCTCAAGGTCCTCGGCGGCGATGCCGATATCGACCACTTCCTCCTGCGCACCTACCGCGACCCCAACGAGCTGGAGGCGGTGGTCATCCAGAGCAAGGCCAAGGCGGTCGCCCACGCCTTCCTCACCGCCTTCTACACCGGCGACGCTGCGGCCGACCCCAAGCAGTTCGACGGCCTGCGCAAGCTGGTGCCGGCCAGCCAGACCATCCAGCCGGGGCCGAACGGCGGCAGCCTCACGCTCGAGCTGCTCGACCAGCTCGTCGACCTCGTCAAGCCGGGCAAGCCGGACGCGCTCCTCATGTCCAAGCGGACGCGCCGCAAGCTCAGCCAGCTGCGGCGGCAGAGCGGCACGGTGCTGGAGAGCGACGTCGACCAGTTCGGCCAGCGCGTCCTCTTCTACGACGGCATCCCGGTGCTGGTCGACGACTTCGTGCCGGACAACGAGACGCTCGGCAGCGGCACGAACCTTTCCTCCATCTACGCCGTGAAGTTCGGGCCGGGCGGGCTGATGGGACTGGAGAACGGCGGGATCACGGTCGAGGAGGTGGGGGCGCTCGAGACGAAGAACGCCCGGCGCTGGCGGGTGCGCTGGTACGTGGGACTGGCGCTCTTCTCGACCGTCGCGGTCGCCCGCCTGCAGGGGATCGCTGCCAACTAGCCTGACCCTCCTCGTGACGCGGCGGCGTCCTCCCCGCCCGCTCCGGCCCGGGGCGGGCGGGGCGACGACCGTCGTGCCGGTGCCGGGAAGGAGGCAGAGGATGACGGTACCGCGACCCGGCGCGGCCCGGCTGCGGCAGGTGGTCGAGCGGCGCGGCGGCCTGCGCGCCGAGCCGGGCAGCGCCTACGAGCTCCTCACGCGGCAGATGGTCGAGCAGCTGGCGCGCGACCTGGCCGAGGTGCGGCGGCGGGTCGACCAGCTGTTCACGACCGTCGTCGGCGCGATCCTGCTGGAGCTGCTCGTGCGGCTGTGGGGGTGAGGGGGCTCGACCGCCGTGAGGAGGCACCCCGGTCAGTTCCCCTGTGTCGGGGTGCGGCGTGCCGCACCCGTGGGACACCCCTCACCCCGGCCGCTCCCGCGGCACCCCTGTCCACGTTTTCCGTGTAGGGGCGAGGCGTGCCTCGCCCGTGGGACACCCCTCACCCCCGGCTCGCTTCGCTCGCCACCCCCTCTCCCGCACCGCGCGGGAGAGGGGGACGGGGGGGGTGAGGGGGGCCCCAGCGCGTGCGTCGCCCGTCCACGCCGGAATGGGTGGAGACGTGTTTGTTTTCCCGGCCCTGACGGGCCGGACGGGTCGGGCACGCCCGACCCCTACAGGCGGTGGCGGTGGACCAACGCAGCGGGTGGCCGCTGGGCGGGCGACCCGACACGATGCGCTACCGCCCAGACACCCCTCACCCCCGGCTCGCTGGCGCTCGCCACCCCCTCTCCCGCACGTCGCGGGAGAGAGGGACGGGGGGTCAGGGGGGAACCCGCGCAACCACTGGCCCCCTTCGTTCGTTATTCCCTATGGGTGCAGTCCCGCGGGGACCCCCGGGGTGGGCGTCGCCGCGGACGGGCTGGACGGGACGGCCCAGCGACTGGTAGACTGCGCCCGGCGCGCTTCCGGGGCTGGCGCTCCCGGAGGGCGTCCCGGACGGAGCGCGAGGACGCCGGGTCTCGACCCGGCGGCGCGTCGAGGGAAGGGAAACGGGAACTGGGAAGGGGGGAAGCGCCGAGGGAAGGGAAGCAGGGCCGCGACGAGCGGCAACGGCAGCTACGGGGAGCCGCCCCCGCGCCCCGGAGGGGGGCAAAGCAGCGGCGGCGGGCCGGGCGGTCCGGCCGGTACGAGAGTGTCGTCGACGTGTAGACACGCCGATGACGCGAGGAGGGTTTTTCGGTATGGGTAAGCGGTTGATCAGCCTGCTCACCGCGCTGGCGCTGGCCGTGAGCGCGTTCGCCTCGCTCACCGTCGCGCCGGCGGGGGCGGTGGTGGAGGACATCACGAACAAGATCTACTTCCCGTTCGTCCCCAACGGGGAAGAGTACGGGAACATGGGGCCGTGGTACGGCTCGGTGACCGTCCAGAACCCGAACGGGGTCGACATCACGATCCAGCTGCGCAAGGCCAACGGTGACGTGATCGGTACGGCGACGCTGGAGCCGTTCGCGGCGAAGACGTGGAACTCGTCGGACCTCTTCGGTGACGGCAACGGCGGCGGCGTCGTCGTGTATGGGCCGTCAGCCGAAGTTGTGCCGGCCGGCGGGGTCAAGTTCACCGTGTGGCGCGGCGAGAACGTGAACGGGGTGGACAAGATCCCGAACCCCTGTGCGGGTGGCGCTATCCAGTCGGTGACGATCCGGCAGGGCGACACCGTGTTCACGGAGTTCCCGAACGACCCGAACGGGGACTTCACGCTGCGAGACGATCCGAACCAGCCGGGCGCTATCATCTGGATAGAGTGGTGGCAGGACGCGAACGGGAACGGCGTCTTCGACATGGGTGAGAACCCCGGTCCCGCCGAGCCTACCGATAACGAGCCCTATACCGTCGAGATCCGCTGCGAAGGTGCGATGTTCCCGGCGCTCGGCCTGCCGATCGCGGGCGTGGCGAAGATCGTGGCGCCGAAGGAGAGCAACAGCGGTCGCACCTCGGCGCAGCACGAGACGGTGAGCGGCTACACGGCGCTGCCGCAGACCGACGTGGAGATCGGTGGGCAGCACGCACTCGTCTTCCCGATCGTCCAGACGAACACCGGCTGGAACTCGGTGCTCCACGTCACCAACTTCGACTCGCGCAACAACTGCAGCGTCACGGTGACGCTCTACCAGTCGCCCTCGGGCTACAGCGACCCGAGCTACGGGCAGTTCATCAAGCTGCTCAAGAAGGGCCAGACCTGGCACATCGACCTCAAGGAACAGGGTGTGCCGGACGGCTGGGTCGGGCAGGCCTGGGTCGATAGCGACTGCCGGGTGGCGGCGACGGTCGACCGTCTCAAGCCGGCGCAGCCGTGGGGGACGCCGGTCAACATGGCGCTGACCAACCAGGCGCTGCCGCAGGGTGCCGGGAACGAGGTGCAGGCGCTGCCGCTCGTCTTCCAGGGCTACAACGGCTGGAACACCGGCCTGTCGATGGCGAACCTGAGCGACGTTGCGCCGGCGAACGTGCAGATCACCTACTACAACTCGGCCGGTGTGGCGGTCGGTACCGAGAGCCGGGTCATCCAGCCGCGGGCGATGGAGTTCGTGTACAAGCCGCACACGACCGACGTCGGGATCGGCGGGTTCGGCCACGCCCTGGTGGTCTCCAACCAGCCGGTGCTGGTGGCGGTCGACTCGGTGAAGTACACCGGCAACGACCAGGACGTCGGGCAGGCGCTCGGCTACGTCGCGCAGTCGGGCACCGACATCCCGCACGGGCAGCTGTACATGCCGCTGTTCCAGAAGCAGGGCCTGCTCTCGGGCGGCAACGACAACAGCGGTGTGGCGCTGTTCAACGCGGGTGACCGGCCGGTGCGCGTGTCGATCATGTTCTACAGCTCGACCGGCTCGCCGACTGCGCCGACCCTGACCGCGCCGATCATCGCTTCGATCCCGGCGCACGGTGGCTACATCGCCTACGCGCCGAGCTACGGCGAGATGCCGGGCGGGTTCCAGGGCTCGGTCGTGGTCACGCAGCTCGACGGGCTGGGGCCGATCGTGGGCGTCTCGAACAACGTCAACTACGACGTGCAGTTCGACGGCTCGGCGGCCTACAACATGCCGCGCGCCCAGGGCTGGGAGCTCACTTGCACGACTGCGCAGGACCCAGCGCCTGGTGACCCGACGGCCGACTGCACGCTGAGCGGCATGCTCGGGCCGGGCGTGGTGCCAGGCGGCGCGCCGATCCTGCTGCACGTCATCGACAATCCGGCGGCCGACGATATGTCGTTCGACGTGCCGGCTAACCCTGACCAGAACACGCTGGCCCTGACGACGGCAGCCGATGGCTCGTTCAACGCTCCGCTGTACTGGCGAGCGGACGGGAATGGCGACGGCCAGTTCACCGTCACCGTCGAGCTCTACTACGACGTCGACGGGAACGGCATGCTCGGGCCGAACGACCTGTTGCTGACGACGGCCACGTGCAGTGGCGGACGTGCAGCGCAGGGCGGCGAGTAGTCTTCGCGAGCCGAGCGCGATCGGTCTGGGCGAGGGCGGGGTCGTGTGACCCCGCCCTCGTTCGTTCAGCAGGAGTCGGCCCGCACGACCAGGCGCCCTGCGCTCCTGCGCCGGCGGGGGAACGCAGTGCAGCGCGGTGACTGTGTCCCCTGTCCCTGTATCTCCTCGTCCCGCCACGGGGGTATCGCTTGAGGGGAAGCCGGCGCTGCTCCGCTGCTCTGGGTCTTGCGGCCCTGGGAGCTGACCGGGTCGGCCGTGCCCGGCCCGGTCAGCCCGCGCACGCGTGACTCCTCCGAAGGGATCGGCGGTGGTCGATGGCTGCTGGTAGACCTGCGAGAGGCGAGCGCCGCCGTCCACAAGCCGCGAGCGTCTGGATATCCCTAACCTCGCTGGTGCTCAGGCACCCCGTCCGCATTTCTCTCATCGGGGAGACGCCCCCGTCGGCCGGTCGCGCACCGCACCCGCGCTTGCGCTGCAGCTCGGCACCCCTGTCCCGTTCCCCCGGTAGGGGCGACGCGTGCGTGGCCCGGCTGCACCGGGCGGTGCGAAGGCAGCAGGCGGCACTTGCGCGGGTCGCCTGGTCGAGCACCCCGCACCCCCGCCGCTCGCGTGGCACTGTATCCTGCGTGCTCCGGGTCCGGGCGCGGCACGCCACGCCCGGACAGGCCAGGGGCGCTGGATACCGGCAGCGCGGTTAGCGGCCGTGGCGGGCCGGACGGGTCACGCAGGCGTGACCTGGACGGTCCAAGCACGCCTGGGTTCGACGGTAGTCGTCGGGGCGCCGGTGGGCGGACGGCGGGCGACCGTAGCCGAGTGACCCGTTTTCGTCGGGGCGGTACACACGGCGCCGTACGTTCCCGGTGGCGGGGCGCGGCGCGCCCGTCCGAGCGGGAGGGCGCGTGTAGCGGATGCGGTGGTGCGGAGCGGGGAGGAGCGGGCCGGGACGCCAGGGGGATGGCGCCCCGCCGGGGAGACTGGAGGGAGCTAGCAGCGGAGCCCGTTCATGGAATCGACCGCGCGGCAAGCATTGAGGAAGCGGCCGTTGGGCCAGGCGGCGGCGAGGCCGGGGACGGAATCGGCCGTCGCGATGAGACGCTGCTTGAGGCAGGCCGCAGTCGAGCAGATGCCGCTGGCCAGGACGAGCCCGGCGACTCCTGCAGTGATCGGGGAAGCGAACGAGGTACCGCAGGTGGCGCTGTAGCCGCCGGTGTTCGACGGCATTAGGACACCCTGGCGCGGGTCCGGCTGCAGTTACCGTCTGGTAATGTGTTACCGCCTGGTGCCCCGATGTCGACCACCTGGGTGAAGGGGTTGGGGCTCCCGTTGGACATGTAGGTGCGGTTCGTATAGTCGGTCAGGCTGCGGTTGGGCCCGGTGGCGCCGACGATCAGCACCTGCGGGTGACCGCCCCAGGTCGTCTGCGGCCACTTGGGAACGGAGGACGGGTCGTCGAAGTCGTTCCCGGCCGAGTTCACGAAGAGGACACCGCGCGACAGCGCGTACTGCATCGCCCGGTTGAGGGCCGTGTAGGTCCCGGTCGTCATGGACGAGTAGGGGACGCCCCACGAGCCGTTGATGATCTGGGCACCGCGGTCCGCGGCGAAGACGAGGGCATCGGCGATGGCAGCGGGATCGACATCAGTGCCAGCGTTGTTGTCCACCGAGAGGACGATCATCCGGCATTGGGGGCAAACGCCAGCGATCCCCCGCCTGTTGTTGTGCGCCGCGGCGATCACGCCCGTGACTTGCGTACCGTGGCCGACCGGGTCGTTCAGGCCGCACCCAGGACCGGGCGGGTTCGAGCAGATCGTGAAGTCCTGGTAGAGGAGGATCTGCCCAGCCTGGAACTCCTCGTGGGCGCGGTAGAGACCCGAGTCGAGCACGGCGACGATCGGGCGGATCCGGCTACCGCTGACGAGCGTCCAGGCCTGCGGGGCGCGGATCTCCTGCAGGTACCACTGCTGGCCGAACCGCGGGTCGTTCGGGACCGTCGGCGGCACGGCATCGAAGTGACCGAGCACCGCGAGTCCAGCGTCCTCGACCGCCGGGTCGCTCTTGTAGGCGGCGACGGCAGCCAGCTCGCTCCCCTCCGGGACCTGGACCACGTCGACGTCGATCTGCGGGATCGAGCGGAGGAGCTGGGCGCCGAGGCGCTGGTGCACAGCGGCCTTGGTGGCTGCGCTCGTGCCGCGCTTGAAGGTCACCAGGACGCGGCCGGGCTGGTAGGGCGGCAGCTGCTGGCTCGAGCTGGCGGAGGCCATCAGCGCCGGGGCGATGAGGGTGGCGACCAGCACGAGCACGATAGCGAAGGTGCGCCAGCGCCACCGTCGGGACAGCGATTCGAGACGCATCATACTCTTAACCTCCCCTTCGCGTGATCCGTAGAGGCCGTTCGCTCTGCCCATCCGCACGGGCCGGACGACGCTAGTCGCCCAGCGATTCGCCGATTGCCGCGTCACGGTGGGCCGCGCGACCAGGAACGACCGTTCGAGCATCGGGAATGCATGATCGTTGCGTCCCCCTCGTTGCTGCCGCGCCGGCAAAGCGTTTCGCAGTTTCCAGCATACGCGCGGTCGGCCTCGAGTGGTATCCGTCGAATGACGGACACGCAGCTCCGGCATGTCCGATGTTCGACGGACATGCGGGTGCTGGCCCGCCCCGGCCCCCCCGCTCGAGCCGCCGGGCGCTGTCCGCCTCCGCCGGTCGCGCGGCGTGTCCTTCCGTGGAAGCGGACACGTGCCGGAAACCGCGAGGGGGGGACCATGGAGCTGGCGACGCGACTCGAGCCGACCGCTGCCGACCGCGCCCGCTGGGCGCGCTACCGCGAGTCCCTCGCCTTCTGGGAGGGACGGCAGTGGCCCGACCGCCCCCGCCCGGGCGAGACGCGCCTCACCCTCAACTACGCCCGCGCCCTGGTGCGCAAGGTGACCAGCGTCCTCTTCTCCCGACCGGTGCGCTACAGCGTGCCGGCCTCCAGCGCGGCCGAACACGCCCTGGCCCAGCTGCCCAGCGAGCACGTCTGGCGACCGGGGACACGACCTCTCCGGTACGGCGCTCGAGCTAGAGCTGCAGCCGCTGGTGCCTCAAGGTTGAGCGCAAGCGACGCAGCTGTGAACGGGCACTGGCGGGCGCTGGGATCCGGTCACACCTGACCGTGGGAACTGGGGTCGCTCGACCCGGAGACCGAGCTGGCCAAGGTCGCCCGCGAGCAAGCGGTCGCGACACTCACCGGGTAGGGCTGCGGCGCGCGGCGGCCGGTCGGGGTGCCCCGTACCGCACGTGCTGGCGCGCCACCCCCGCCCGCGAGTTCTCTGTCTGGGCGAGGCGTGCCTCGCCCGTCCGCGCCGTCAGGCGCGGCAATGCTGACCACGGTTGCCGGCCCTGTCGGGCCGTAGGGGTCAGGCGTGCCTGACCCGAAGGGTCACGCACGCGTGACCCCTACAGGGGCAACGGCGGGTACCTACGGCGACCGCGACCGGCGACCGATCCCGGTCGGTACATCGTCCCCCGGCCTGGAACCCTGTCGGGGCGAGGCGTGCCTCGCCCGACCGCTCCGGAGGCGCGGCATCCGTCCGTCGCATTGCCGGCCCCCTCGGGAGGCCGGGCCAGGCACGGGTGGCCCCGGCGGGGGCTGCGTGAACCCGTCTCCGAACTCGTCGCGCGTTCCGGTACGCCATCGAAAGGAGCGTCCACGGTGGATCTCCCGACGCTGGAGCCCAGCACAGCCGACCGGGCGCGCTGGGCGCGCTACCGCGAGTACCTGGCCTTCTGGGAAGGCCGCCAGTGGCACGAGCGCGCCCGGCCCGGCGAGACGCGCCTCGTCCTCAACTACGCCCGCGCCCTCGTCCGCAAGGTGACCAGCGTCCTTTTCTCCCGCCCCGTGCGCTACAGCGTCCCGGGCTTACCGGCCGCCGAGCGGGCGCTCGCCCAGCTGGCTGCCGAGGACGACTGGCACGGGCTCGACTACGCCGCCGCGCTCGACGCGGCGGTGCTCGGCGACGCTGCCTTCAAGGTGACCTGGGACGCTGCCCGCCAGCGCCCGCGCCTCACGACGGTCGACCCGGCCCAGCTCGTCGTCGCGACGCGCCCCGACGACCTGCGCGAGGTGGTCGCGGTCGCCCACGAGTACCCGCTGGAAGCCGGTGCGGTCGAGCAGGTCTACGGGGTGGCGTTACCGGCGCTCGGCCCGGACGGCTGGGTGACGGTGCGCGAGGAGTGGACGGCCGAGCGCTACCGCCTCTCGGCCGGCGGCGTGCTCCTGCACGACGCCGCGAACCCCTATGGCTGGATCCCCTACGTGCTGGTGCCCAACACGCCAGCGCCCGGCGGGGTGTGGGGCGAGAGCGACCTGGCCGACCTCCTCGACGTCTGCCGGGAGATCAACCGGCGGGTGACGGTGCTCTCGCGCATCCTCCAGGTCTCCGGCAACCCGATCGTCGTCCTCGAGAACGTGACGGCGAGCGAGGGGATCCGGGCCGAGGAGGGCGCGGTCTGGGAGCTGCCGGAGGGGAGCCGCGCCTATCTCCTCGACCTCCTGAGCGGGGGCGGCGTCGGCGTCCACCTCGAGTACGTACGGCTGCTCTTCCAGGTGCTGCACGACCTGGCCGAGGTGCCGCGGGCCGCCTTCGGCGACCAGGGGCGCGACCTCTCCGGCGCAGCGCTCGAGCTGGAGCTGCAGCCGCTGGTGCACAAGGTGGAGCGCAAGCGGCGCAGCTGGGAACGGGCGCTGCGCCAGCGCGCCTGGCGGGTGCTCGACCTCCTGGAGCGGTTCGGCGGGGCCGATTTCGGCGGCGCCCGCGGTGTCGAGGTCGTGTGGGGGCCGGTGCTGCCGGTCGACGAGGAGCGGGCGGCCCGGGTGCAGGTGGCGCTCGTCGGCGCCGGCATCCGGTCGCGCCTGACCGCGGCGCGGGAGCTGGGGTCGCTCGATCCGGAGGCGGAGCTGGCGCAGGTCGCCCGCGAGCAAGCGGTCGCGACGCCCACCGGGTAGGGCCGGGGCGCACGGCGGCCGGTCGGGGCACCCCGTACCGCAGGTGCTGGCGCGCCACCCCCGCCCGCGTGTTCTCTGTAGGGGCGAGGCGTGCCTCGCCCGCGACGACCACCCTCACCCCCGCCTCGCTTCGCTCGCCACCCCCTCTCCCGCACTGTGCGGGAGAGGGGGTCGGGGGGTGAGGGGGGCTCCAGCACGTGCGGCGTCTATCCACGCCGGAATCTGTGGGAACGGGGTCGGTTTCCCGGGCCTCACGGCCCGGCGGGTCAGGCACGCCTGACCCCTACGACGGGAACGACGGCGCTGCAGCGGCGACCGCGACCGGCGACCGATCACGGTCGGCACCTCGTCCCCCGCCCTGTAACCCTGTAGGGGCGAGGCGTGCCTCGCCCGACCGCGCCGCAGGCGCGGGAAGCGAACCGTGGCGCCACGGCCTCCGGGTGAACACCCCTCACCCCCGGCTCGCTCCGCTCGCCACCCCCTCTCCCGCACCGCGCGGGAGAGGGGGTCGGGGGGTGAGGGGGGCTCCGCTGCGGTCGGGCCGGTGATCTCCCGGGGACAGGGTCACTTCTGGCTGTTTTCCACAACAGAAGGAGGTCGCGATGGTCGAAGGGACGTTCGTCGAGACGCTGGCCGTGGCCGGTGTACCGGCGGTGGTGCTGGTGCCGTTGCTGGTCGAGGCAGCCAAGCGGGCCGGGATGCCGGTGCGCTACGCGCCGCTGGCGACGCTGGTCGCGGCTGGCCTGGTCGCGGCGCTGGCCGAGGCGCTGCCGGTGGTGCCGGGACTGGCGCCGCTCGCCCGCTGGGCGGTGGCGACGCTCTTGCTCGGCCTCGGCGCGAGCGGCGCCTACGAGACGGCCCGCTTCGTCCGGCGCCAGCTCGCTCCCGACCGGGGATGACGCCTCGCGCACTGCTCCGCCGCGTCCTGCTCGACCCGCTCGCCTTCTCGCGGCTGCTCCTGCCCGAGCGGGCGCTGCGCGGCTACCAAGCGGGGCCGGTCGCCGCGGCTGCGGCGATGGTGCTGGCGCGGGTCGCTGGCGACCGGGAAGCGCCGCATGCCCAGCTCTGGCTCTTCGCGCGCCAGTCGGGTAAGGACGAGGCGCTGGCCCAGCTGCTGGCCTGGCTGCTCTTCCGGTTCCACCGCCGCGGTGGGGAGGTGGTGGTCGCGCTCCCCTCCTGGCGGCCGCAGGGGATGCTAGCCCGCGAGCGGCTGGTGGCGGTGCTGGCCGCACCGCGCCTGGCGGCGCTGCTCGCCGCACTCGACCTCGCGCCGGCAGCGAGCGGGTCGAGCGTCGCGCTCGGCCGGGCCGTGGTGCGCTTCGCCTCGGCTGGCCCGGGTGCCAACGTGCGCGGGCTGACCGCCTCGCTGCTCCTGGTGGCCAACGAGGCGCAGGACATCGCTCCCGACCGCTGGGACAGCGCCTTCGCGCCGATGGCCGCCTCGACCGGCGCGCCGGCGCTCTACTTGGGGACGCCCTGGGGCAGCGACTCGCTCCTGGCACGCGAGCTGCGGTATCTCACGGCGCTCGAGCGGGAGGACGGGCGGCGGCGCGTCTGGCGCGTCCCCTGGACGGTGGTGGCGGCCGAGCTGCCGGCGTACGGCGACCACGTGCGCGAGCGGACGGCGCAGCTCGGTGCCGGGCACCCGTTCGTCCGCACCGAGTACGGGCTGGAGGAGCTGGCCGGGCAGGGACGGCTCTTCCCGCCGGAGCGGCTGGCGCTGGTGCGCGGGACGCACCCGGCGCTGCTGGCGCCGCGCGCCGGCGAGCGCTACGCGCTCCTGGTCGACGTGGCCGGTGAGGACGAGGCCAGTCCGGACGAGCTGCGCGACGATCCGGGCGCGCGGCGCGACGCGACTGCGTTGACCGTGGTGCGGGTGGTGCCGGGCGAGCGGCCACGCTACGAGGCGGTCTGGCGGGCCCGCTGGGTGGGAGCGCGGCAGGTGCGGCAGCACGAGGCGCTCGTGGCGCTGGCGCGCGCCTGGCGGGCCGAGCGGGTGGTCGTCGATGCGAGCGGGGTCGGGGCTGGGCTGGCCGCGTTCCTCGAGCACACGCTGGGCGAGCGGGTGCGGCGGGTCGTCTTCTCGCCGCGGGTCAAGTCGGAGCTGGGCTGGGGGTTCGTCGGCCTGGTCGAGAGCGGGCGGTACCGCGACTACGCGGTCGATGCGGCGACGCCGCCGGAGCTGGCGGCGCTCAGCGAGGCGTTCCTGGCCGAGCTGGCCAGCGTCCGGTCGCTGGTCGCGCCGGGGCCGGGTCGGCTGCTGCGCTGGTGGGGCGAGCCGCACGACGACCTCGTGGTGAGCGCAGCGCTGGCGGTGCTGCTGGACGAGGAGGACTGGCGCCCGCGCGTCGCCCGGGGCCGGTAACGCTCGCACCCCCGGCCCCCCATCGACCACCGCCGCCGCCGTATGGGTCAGGCGTGCCTGACCCGCGTGAGCCCCCTCACCCCCCTTCCCCCTCTCCCGCGGCGTGCGGGAGAGGGGGTGGCGAGCGGAGCGAGCCGGGGGTGAGGGGTGCCACACCGGTGACGCACGCCTCGCCCCGGCAGGGTGGGACGGGTTCAGGACGGTGGCACGCGCACCGCCGACCGCCCCGCGATCGACCACCGTCGTCCCCTGTAGGGGTCACGCGTGCGTGACCCGCCCGGCCCGCCAGGGCCGGGAAAACAAACCTCGTCGCCACCAATTCCGGCGTGGACGGGTGGGGCACGCGCTGGAGCCCCCCTCACCCCCCGACCCCCTCTCCCGCACTGCGCGGGAGAGGGGGTGGCGAGCGGAGCGAGCCGGGGGTGAGGGGTGTTCCACCGGGCGCCGTGGCGCCGCGGTTCGATCCCCGCGCCAATCGGCGCGGACGGGCGAGGCACGCCTCGCCCCTACAGAAACGGCAACGGGGGACGGTGTGCCGACCGGGATCGATCGCAGGTCGCGGTCACCCTCGGTACCCGCCGTTTTCGCCGTAGGGGTCAGACGTGCCTGACCCACCATGCCTCCCTCACCCCCCGACCCCCTCTCCCACGCCATCGTGGGAGAGGGGGTGGCGAGCGGAGCGAGCCGGGGGTGAGGGGTGTTCGACCCCCGCTCCCGCATCGCGCGGGAGAGGGGGTGGCGAGCGGAGCGAGCCGGGGGTGAGGGGTGTTCGACCCCCGCTCCCGCGCGGTGCGGGAGAGGGGGTGCCGCGGTAGCGGCGGGGATGAGGGGTGCTCTACGGGCGACGCACGCGTCGCTCCTACGGAGAACACGCGGCACCCCTCGGCGGACGAGGGCCCTCCCGCCCGGCGCTATACTGCTGGCTGGACGCGATGCAGGAAAGGGGCGGCCATGCGCATCGGGCTCGTCTTCCCGCAGACCGAGATCGGCAGCGACCCGGCTGTCATCCGCGAGTACGCCCAGGTGGCTGAGGGACTCGGCTACACCCACCTCCTCACCTACGAGCACGTCGTCGGTGTCGACCTCGCCCACTACCCGGGTTGGCGCGGCCCGTACCACGCTGGCCACCAGTTCCACGAGCCGTTCGTCCTCTTCGGCTACCTCGCGGCAGTGACGGAGCGGATCGAGCTGGTGACCGGCGTGATCATCCTGCCGCAGCGGCAGACGGTGCTGGTGGCCAAACAGGCCGCCGAGGTGGACGTGCTCTCCGGCGGGCGGTTGCGGCTCGGCGTCGGCGTGGGCTGGAACGAGGCCGAGTACGTCGCGCTGGGGATGGACTTCCGCACGCGCGGCCGGCGCGAGGAGGAGCAGATCGAGGTGCTGCGCCTGCTCTGGACGCAGCCGGTGGTGACCTACGAGGGGCGCTGGCACCGGTTGCCGGCGGTCGGGATCAACCCGCTGCCGGTGCAGCGGCCGATCCCGATCTGGCTGGGCGGGATGTCGGAAGCGGCCCGCCGCCGGGCGGCGCGCCTGGCCGACGGCTGGATGCCGCAGTGGCGGCCCACCGCTGAGCTGCGGGCCATGGTCGAGGAGCTGCGCGGCTGGGTGGCAGAGGCCGGTCGCGACCCGGCGTCGTTCGGGATCGAGGGGCGGATCACGCTGGCCCAGGTGCCGACGGCCGAGTGGGAAAAGGACGTCCAGGCCTGGCGTGACCTCGGCGCAACGCACCTGTGCATCAACACGATGGGCATGGGGCTGGCCGGCCCGCGCGAGCACATCCGCCTGATCCGCGAGCTGGCCGGCGTCTTCGGTGTCGAGCCAGCGGACTGAGCGGGCCGGGCCCGAACAGCAGGAGAGGAGGAGACCGATGCGCTGGTGGACAGTCCTGCTCGTGCTGGTGCTGGTCGGCTGCGGAGGAGCGGCGACGCCGACGGTGCCGCCGGCCGCGACGCCGGTGACGCGGCCCTCGCCGGCAGCTGCTGCCCCCGCCAGCCCGACGTCGCGAGCGACCGCGACGGCAGCGGCGCAGACGACGCCGGCGAGCGAGCCGATCCCGACGGCGGTGCCCGGCCACGAGACGGTGCTCCTGGCCACGACGACGAGCGTTCAGGACAGCGGGCTGCTCGACGCCCTCCTGCCGCGCTTCCAGGAAGAGACCGGCTACGTCGTGCGGGTCACCGCGGTCGGCACCGGGCAGGCGCTGGAACTCGGGCGTCGCGGCGAGGCGGACGTGCTGCTCGTCCACGCGCCGGACGCCGAGGAGCAGTTCATGGCCGAAGGGAACGGCAAGCTGCGCTGGCTGGTGGCGACCAACGATTTCGTGGTCGTTGGCCCACCGGACGACCCGGCTGGGGTGCGCGGCACGACCTCGGTCCTGGCGTGCCTGCAGCGGATCGCCGAGCGCGGGGCGACCTGGGTGAGCCGCGACGACAAGTCGGGTACCGACCTCCTGGAGAAGCGGCTCTGGAAGGAAGCCGGGATCGATCCGGCCGGGCAGCCCTGGTACCTGACCTCCGGCCAGGGGATGGGGCAGACGCTGGTGCTGACCGACCAGAAGCGGGCCTACACGCTGAGCGACCGCTCGACCTACCTGGCCTTCCGGTCGAAGGTGCAGCTCGACGTGCTCTGCCAGGGCGACCCCAAGCTGCTGAACTTCTATCATGTCATCACGGTCAACCCGGAGAAGTTCCCGCAGGTGAACGCGGCTGGTGCCGAGGCGTTCGCGCGCTTCCTGGTCTCGCCGGAGGCGCAGCAGATCATCGCGCAGTACGGGGCCGACCGGTACGGCCAGCCGCTGTTCCGACCGGCGGTCGAGCCGGGTGCGACGCCGACGCCCTGAGCGGGGAGCGCGATGGAGCTGTTCTGGGAGGGTCTCACCGGCGCAGTCCAGTTGATCCTGCGCGGGGACCCGCAGCTGCGCGAGATCGTTGGACGGACGCTCGTGGTCTCCGGCTGCGCCACCGTGCTGGCGGTGCTGGCCGGTGTGCCGCTGGGGGTGGCGCTGGCGGTGGGACGGTTCCCCGGGCGTGGGGCGCTGAGCGTCCTGGTCAATACCGGGATCGGGCTGCCGCCGGTGCTGGTCGGCCTGGTGGTGACCATCCTGCTCTGGCGGAGCGGGCCGTTCGGGTTCCTGGGGCTGCTCTATACCCCGGCCGCAATGGTGCTCGCCCAGTGGCTCGTCGCCTGGCCGATCGCTGCTGGGGTAACCCGCACGGCGGTCGAGCTGCTCGACCAGGAACTGGTCGACGCGCTGCGGGTCTTCGGTGCCGGGACGTTCCGGACCGGCTGGGAGCTGGTGCGGGCAGCGCTGCCGCAGGTCGGGTTCGCCGCCGCTGCGGCGTTCGGGCGCGCTATCTCCGAGGTTGGCGCCTCGATCATGGTCGGTGGGAACATCCTGGGGCAGACGCGCATCCTGACGACCGCCATCGTGCTGGAGACGAACCGCGGGGAGTTCGCCCTCGCGCTCGCGCTCGGCTTCGTCCTGCTCGGCCTGGCGCTGCTGGTGAACGTCGGGGCGCGAGCGCTGGTGCTGCCGGCCCGTTGAGCGGCGCCGGCGAGGCCACGGGAGCCGTCGGCGGCTGCCACCGACCGGTAGGACCGGGGCGAGGCGCGATCGCTGCTGCCAGCCTGCCACACTGGCCGTGACCGCTGGCGCGGGTAGGGCTGCCGGCGGCCTGCTTCCAGTGGCGCTCGCCCCCGGGGTGCAGCCCGGCGAGGGTGGGTGAGTGTGTCACCTTGTCACGCACTTCTGTCGAGTGGTATCATTCCTTCCGGCGGGCGGGAAGCACCCCCGCTGCCCGACCCGCACCCCAATCCCTTCCCTTCCCTTGGCGCGCGGAGCGCTCCGTCCCCCGGTGCTCCGCGCGTTTTCTTTCTGGGCCGGTCCGGCGCACCATACCCGCGAACGCGCGGACCGGCGGGAAGCGTCGGTTATCCCGCCGGTCCCCGATCCCCCTTTTGCCGCGCCGAGCACGAGCGGGCATCGGGTGACCGCCGGCCGGGCGGGCCGCGTGACGGTACACCACCACGGTCGTCCGCTCCGCTCGCGCCGGCGACTGCCGGGTGGTAGCGGGCTCCGCGCTCCTGGTCGCACATGAAACCGCCGGTCCGTCTCGCTTCCATCGCCTGCTGCTCCACCGGCCGTGTCGTGCACCGGAAACGCCATGCACTCGCGTTGTACGACTTCGTGGGCGCGGTGTCTGTCCGCCGTTCGGGGGACGGTGGACGCGGGGCATGTCCGCAATTCGGTGGACAGGAGGAGTGGGGTTCGATCGTGTGCCCGCGCGGTGTCCGTCGTTTGACGGACACGGTCAGCCGGGGAAAGAATTGGGCTGTATCGGTCGGCTCTTCGGAGCGTGGGAGACGGGCTGGGTGCGGCAGCCGGGTCGGGCAGCTCTCGCGCTAGGGCTGGTCTTCGCGTGGCTCCTCGTGGTGCCGCTCGGTCCGGCGGCTGGTGTCGCGACCGGCTGGGTGAGCGGCGCCGCGCTTGCCCACGGTTTCGGGTTGCTCGTCGCGAGCTGGAGTCTCCGGCGCTGGGGGAGAAGGCTCTGGCCGGTCAGTCTGGCGTTCGGCGCCGCCGCGCTGGTGCAGGCGCTCTGGCCGGCTGGGCGGGGCGTGCTCCTGCTCCTCGCTGGAGCGCTCGCGGCCGTGCCGGTGCTGGCCTGTGCCGGTGCGCTCGCCACCCTGACGCCGCGGCAGCGCCCGTGGGCGGTCGCCGCCGGTGCCGCGCTGGCCAACCTGCCGCTCCTGGTGCTGCACCCAGGGAGCTCACCGCTGCTGCTCCGGGCTGGTGCCGTCGCGACCGCGCTCGTCGCCGTGCTCGGCGGGTGGATCGTGCGCCCGGCTGTCGACGCGCCGGTCGGGCCGTTGCCGCCGCGCCTCGTCGCTGCGGTCGCCGTGACCTACCTCGTCGGGGGAATCACCTACGGGCTGGTCCTTCCCGGACTCGGTGGCACGCCGCTTGGGGTCGTCCCGTACCTGCTCGTGCTCGGTGTCGCGGCCTGGCTGGCTGACCGGCTGGGGCGCGGGGCGACCATCCGGGTGGGGCTGGCCGCGCTCGGACTGGCCGCTTTGGGCTGGGGACTCGGCTGGTCGCTGCTCGGCCCGCTCCTCGCGGCGCTTCTGGTGGGCTGCTGGGCGTTCGTCGATGTCGGCTGGTGGACCCGGCTCGGCGACGAGCCGGACTGGCCGGCCAGCTACGGCGCGGGGCTCGCTGCGATGGCCGGCGCGATCGGCTTCGGCCTCGTGGTGACGCCGCTGCTCGGCGGCGTCCAGCCTCCTTCCGGCGCGGCACTGGCGCTAGCAGCACTCCTCGGCGCAGCCTTGCTCTTGCCCGGCGAGGTACGCCCACCGCCGCAGCCGACGCTACCGGCCCAGGCGGAGCCGCCGCAAGCAGCGCCCGGTGTGGTCGAGCGAGTACCGCCAGCCGATCCCGCGCCAGCGGTGCGCTTGAGCCCGCGCGAGCGGCGCGTGCTGGAGCTGGTCGCCCACGGCGCGAGCAACAAGGAGATCGCCCAGGAGCTAGGGGTGAGCGAGGGGACGGTCCGGACGCACCTGGAACGGCTCTACCGCAAACTGGGGGTGCGCTCGCGGACCGAGGCCGCTGCCTGGTACTGGCGGGTGCTGGCTCCGCACACGCCGGAGGCGGAGCGTGAGCGGCAGCCTCCCGGTGGCGGTGAGCGCGGGGCGGGGTGAGCACGCCCGGTGCGGGTGCACGGTGTCCGCGCGGGTGCGGTGTGCCGCGCACCGGCCAGGTCGTGTAGCTCCTCGACCCCCTCTCCCACGCGATCGTGGGAGAGGGGCCGAAACCCTGTAGGGGTCAGGCGTGCCTGACCCACCATGCCCCCCTCACCCCCCAACCCCCTCTCCTGCGCGGTGCGGGAGAGGGGGTGGCGAGCGGAGCGAGCCGGGGGTGAGGGGTGTCCCACGGGCGAGGCACGCCTCGCCCCGACCGGCGAACGGCGGCATCCTCTGCAGACGGTTGCCTGCCGATCGCCCACCGCCCCGCGATCGGCCACCGCCGTACCCTGTAGGGGTCACGCGTGCGTGACCCGGCCGGGCCGTTCGGCCCGGAAAACCAGGTCACGTACCCACACAACCCCACGGAGGTTGACGAGGCGGGCGTGTGGCTCCCTCACCCCCCAACCCCCTCTCTCGCGCGGTGCGGGAGAGGGGGTGGCGAGCGCCAGCGAGCCGGGGGTGAGGGGTGTCGTACCGGTACGCAACACCGAGGGTCGCGCACACATCGCCCGCCGGTGCCGCATCGATCACGGCCGTCCCCTGTAGGGGTCACGCGTGCGTGACCCGACCGGCCCGGAGGGCCGGCAATGCGACGTGGGATGCCGCACCTGACGGTGCGGCCGGGCGAGGCACGCCTCGCCCCTACGGGGTGGGACGGGTTCGGGACGGTGGCACGCGCACCACCCACCGCCCCGCGATCGGCCACCGCCGTACCCTGTAGGGGTCACGCGTGCGTGACCCGGCCGGGCCGTTCGGCCCGGAAAACTAGGTCACGTACCCACACAACCCCACGGGGGTGGACAAGGCAGGCGTGTGGCCCCCCTCACCCCCGACCCCCGCTCCCGCGCGGTGCGGGAGAGGGGGTGGCGAGCGCCAGCGAGCCGGGGGCGAGGGGTGTCCGGCCGGGCGACGCGCGTGTCGACCCGACAGAGAACACGCGGGCGGGGATCGCGAGCGGAGCGAGCCGGGGGTGAGGAGTGTTCGGTCGGCTGCGGTTCGCCGCATCGCTGCGCGGCAACGGCCTGGCTGCCGGTATACTGCTCCCCAGACGCGACGCGCGAAAGGGGAGGATCGCGGATGCATACCGCCTGGCGCGACCCGGAAGCAGAGCAGCGGATCCTGTCGGCGATTAGCCTGGAGGAACCCTGGGCCGCGGTCGAGACGTTCGCTCAGCTGGTCCGCCTTTCAGGAAGCCCGGAGGAGCGGGAAGCGCTGGAGTACCTCGTCGAGCGGCTGGAACGCTGGGGTGTGCCCTATCGAGTGTTCTGGCCGACCTGTCTGGTCTCGGCACCGGTCTACGCGACGCTGCGCGTGGTGGCACCGGAGCCGCGACCGATCCGGGCCAAGACGCTCGCCTTCTCCCCGTCGACCGGTGGTGCCGAGGTAGTCGGTGAACTGGTCGCGGTCAGTGCTGAGCAGGCGGCCGGACTGGAGGGGATCTTCGGCGGGACGTTGCCGGAGGGGCTACCGGACCTGCGCGGCAAGGTGGTGCTGGTCGACGGCTTCGGCTTCGCCGCGCAGGCGGTGCGCTGGGCCGCGACCGGGGCGATCGGGGTGATCTTCGTCCATCCGGGCGAGGCGATCCACGAGGGAATCGCGACGACGTCCTGGGGTTCGCCGGACCTCGATGCCGAAGGGACGGTGCCGGCCGTGCCGGTGGTGACGATCGCCCGGCCGGACGGGGAGGCCCTGCGCGAACTGGCCGCCCGCGGGCCGGTAACGGTCGCCTTCTCGACCGCGGTCGAGACCGGCTGGCGGCCGATTCCGGTGCTGGTCGCTGAGATCCCGGGGACGCAGGCAGCTGATGAGTTCGTGCTCCTGCACGCGCACCTCGACTCCTGGCACGTCGGGGTGGGCGATAACGCGACCGGTGACGCGACGCTGCTCGAGCTGGCCCGCATCTTCTGGCAGCACCGCGACCAGCTGGTGCGGACGCTGCGCATCGCCTGGTGGTCAGGGCACTCGCACGGTCGCTACGCCGGCTCGACCTGGTACGCCGACGCCCACGCCCAGGATCTCGTGCCCAACTGCGTGGCGCATGTCAACTGTGACTCGCCCGGATGCCGCGGAGCGACCGAGTACCGCGACGTGGCGGCGATGGCCGAAGCGGCGGCGCTGGTGCGCACAGCGATCCGCGACGTGACCGGGCTGGAGGCGACGACCATCCGGCCGCCCCGGGCCGGCGACTACTCGTTCACCAACCTGGGCGTGACCGGCTGCCTGATGCTCTCCTCGACGATCCCGGAAGCGGTGCGGCAGGCGCGCGGCTACTATCCGGTCGGTGGCTGCGGCGGCAACATCGTCTGGCACACCGAGCAGGACACGCTCGAGGTGGCTGATCCGGACGTCCTGCTGCGCGACATGCGCGTCTACGCGGCGGTGGTGCTGCGGCTGCTCAACGCGCCGGTGCACCCGTTCGATTTTCGCGCCACGGTGCGGGAGATCGAGGAATACCTCCACCGCTACCAGCAGGCGGCCGGCGAGGCGTTCGACCTGCGCCCGGCACTGCAGGCGGCCGGCATGCTGCTGACGACGCTCGACCGCTTCTACGAGCACACGGCGACGCTCCTCGACCGGCCGGTCGACGATCCCGAGGTGCGGCGGGTGAACGCGTTGCAGCGGGCACTGGCCCGGCACCTGGTGCCGGTCAACTACGTCCGGCGCGGTCGCTTCCGCCACGATCCGGCCGAGCCGCTGCCGCCGGTGCCGGAGCTGGCGGCGGCGCTGGAGCTGCCGCAGCTCGAGCCGGAAAGCGACCGCTGGCACCGGGTGCGGACGCACCTCTTGCGCGGGCAGAACCAGGTCGTCTGGTCGCTGCGCCAGGCCCACCGGCGGATCGCCGAACTCTTGGCCTGACGGCTCCTGTGGTTGCGCGGCGCCAGCGGGGTGCGGCGCGGCCACGGTGCGCTGCGCGCCGGGGCTCGACGGGGCCGGCGGCCCGGCAGAGCTGCGGAGCGGCGCAGCTGAACCGGCGTCCGGGGCGCCGCGCGTTAGGTCGTGCCTCCGGCGTGCCCGTGCACCCGGGCCACCGGCACGAGCTGGCGGTCGACCGCGCCAACTGCCCGCGTCAGATACGGACGGCTGTACCGGAGACCGTGACCATGAGCATGTTGCTGCCGCCCATGTCGATCGTCTCGTAGTCGATGTCGACGCCGATCACCGCGTTGGCGCCGAGCTGGCGGGCAGCCTCGGCCATCTCCTGGAAGGCGATCTCGCGCGCCTTGCGCAGCTCCTTCTCGTAGGCGCCGGAGCGGCCGCCGACGATATCGCGGATGCTGGCGAAGAGGTCGCGGAAGATATTGGCGCCGAGGATCGCCTCGCCGGTCACGATCCCGAGATACTGCTTGACCGGCCAGCCTTCGACGACCGGCGTCGTGGTGATCAGGAGGTCGGTGGCAGTCATCGAGCCTTCCCTTCCCCGAGTACGTGTCCTCTCCTCGCATGGTAGCAGACCGGCCGCCAGGGCAGGGGCCTCCCGGTTCCGGCGCGCTACCCGGGACCGGTGACCACCGCCGCGCCCTGTCGGGGGTAGGCGTGCCTGACCCGCGTGAACTCACCCCCGGCCCCCTCTCCCGCGCGGTGCGGGAGAGGGGGTGCCGCGTCAGCGGCGGGGGTGAGGGGTGCCCCACCGGGCGCGGCACGCCTCGTCCCTACGGAAAACCCGCGTCATCGTCTAGGGGGTGCCGCACCAGTGGCGGGGGTGAGGGGTGTTCGATCTCGCGCGAAGACGTGGGCGGTCGATTGCCGCGCCTGCGGCGCGGACGGGCGACGCACGCGTCGCTCCTACGGGGCGGACGGCGCATGGCAGATGGGCCGCGGTCGCGTGCCGATGGTCCACCGGTGCCCCGCCGGCCACCGTTGTCCCTGTAGGGGTCAGGCGTGCCTGACCCGCCGGCCCGAAGGGCCGGCAACCGACGCCGTGTGCCGCGCCTGGGGTGCGGCAGGCGGGACATGCCTCGCCCCGACAGAACGGGTGGCGCGTGGCGGATCGTTGGCGGTGGGCTGCACATGCCTAACCCTGACCCGTAAACCACGGTTCGACCCCTGTAGGGGTCAGGCGTGCCTGACACGTCGGGTCCTGCTGGCCGGCAAACCGTGCATCTGTGTGCCGCACCCGGCGGTGCGCCTGGGCGAGGCACGCCTCGCCCCGACAGAACGGGGGACGATGTGCCGGCCGTGATCGATCGTCAGTCACGGTCGCTGCTGCAGCCGCCTCGTTCCCCTTGTAGGGGTCAGGCGTGCCTGACCCGGCCGGGCCGCGAGGGCCGGCAACCGATACGGTGTCGCCTGGTGGGTGCGGCCGCGGCGTCCAGAGGGCGCAACGTGCCGAGCCCCGGCAGGACACTGCGCGCGGCAGGGGGCGAGGGGTGCTGTGTGCGCGCGCCACGCCCTCAGCTCGCGACCCAGGCGTTGAACCGCTCGACCACCTCGTCCAGATGGTCAGCCCACCACTGGTAGTCGGGGTAGACTTGCAGCTTCTTGTTCTCCGGTGCGCTCGGCAGCACCGCGACGCGGTCGGGTGGCAGCGCCTCGAACGCCCGCTGGTTGGCCGGGCCGTCCGGGTAGAGTAGTGCGAAGGCACGCTGGACCTCCGGCCGGAGCGCGAAGTTGATGAAATCGTGTGCGACGTCGACGTTCTTGGAACCGCGCGGGATGACGAGCGAGTCGCTGGAAAGGCGCCCTTGGTTCCAGGTGTACCCGAGCTGAGTGTTCCCCTGCTCGATCAGGAACTGGATGCGGGCGATCCAGGCATCGGTCAGGTCGACCTCGCCGTCGGTCAGGAGTTGCGCCGGTTGGGCGCCGGCCTCCCACCAGACAGTGATGTGCGGCTTGATCCGGTCGAGCGAGCGGAAGGCCCGGTCAATGTCGAGCGGGTAGAGCTGGTCGATCGGCACACCGTCGGCCAGAAGCGCGGCCTCGATCGGCCCCCACTGCGCGTATTTCTGGAAGGCACGGACTCCGGGAAACCCCTGGACGTCCCAGAAATCGGCCCAGCTGTTCGGCGGCTTGTTCGGGAACTTGTCCTTCCGGTAGGCGAGACAGGTCGAATAATAGTAGTAGCCGACACCGTGCTCGAGCACCAGTTCGGGGAAGATGTCTTTCGTGTCGATCTTGCTGTAGTCGAGCGGTTCCAGGAGGTTGAGCCGGCCCATCGGGATGACCGACTCGGTACCCACGTCGACCACGTCCCACTGGACGTTGCCCGACTCGACCATCGTGCGCAGCTTCGCCTCGTCGGTCGTGTCCTCGACGATCTGGCAGCCGGTCAAGCGGGAGAACGGCTCGTAGATGGCCTTGCGCAGGGCGTCCTGGAGCGCACCGCCCCAGGACGTGACGACCAGCGTCCGTCCTTTCCAGCGGTTGGGGTCGTCGTAACCGGGAACGGTGAGTGCCGCGGCGGTGGCTGCTGCGGTGGGGGTGGGCTGCCGGCTGGGCGTCGCCGCACCGGGGGCTGGCGTCACCCGCGTTCCGCTGGTCGGCGTGGGAGGCGCCGCGGTCGGCGTGATTCCCTGGCGGCAACCGATCAGCGTACCGGCCGCGGCGACCGCGCCGGCCAGGAGGGCGCGGCGGCGCAGGCGGTGCTGGCTGGAGAAGAAGCGCAGCAGGGCATCGGTGCGGTCGGGCATGGCGACACCTCCTCCTGTCGGCACGGAGTCTGCTTGCCGTGCCGGTCTGGTGACGGACCGTTGGTTCGCGCGTTGCCTGCTACCGGGTCGGGAAGGGCAGCGCGATCGCGTCGCGCACCTTGCCGGGCTCGCGGAAGCGGTCGAGCCGGATCTCCTCGGCCGGGAGCTCGCTGACCCGCTCGTCGAGGATCAGCTCGGCCATCTTCATGCCGAGTGCCGGACCCCACATCATGCCGTGCCCACCAGCTGCCAGGACGTAGAAGCCGTGGCGCGGTTCGTCGATGATGGGGAGGTGGTCCGGCGTGTAGTCGATCGAGCCGGTCCAGGCGCGACCGAGCCGGAGCCCGCGCAGGGCCGGGATCGCAGCCTCCCAATCTGGCCGGAGCCGCTCGAAGTAGTCCCAGTCGAACTCGAGCAGGAACCGTTCAGTCGGGTCGGGCTGCTCCTCCGGGTTGCTCATGCCGAGCAGCACACCCTGCTCGTCCGGCCGGAGGTAGTAGCCCTTGGCCAGCACGAAGAGCATCGGGAAAGCAGGCGGCAGGTCGGCCGGCCGCTCCGGAAAGCTGACGATCTGGTGCCGGGCAGCCGAGACCGGGACGTCGATGCCGAGCAGCGCGCCGATGCGGCGAGCACCGCGCGGCCCGGCCGCGTTGACCACGCGCTCGGCCTCGAAGGTGCCGCGCGTGGTGCGCACGCGGTACCCGCTGGACAGCGGTTCGATCTCCTCGACCGTGCACTCCTCGAAGAGCGCCACGCCAGCGCGCAGGACCGCGTAGGTGATGTTGCGCGCCACGATGTGCGGGTAGACGAACCCGTCGTCCGGTGTGTAGGTTGCCCCTTCGTAGCGGCTCCAGTCGACGAAGGGGACACGCTGGCGTAACTCGTCCGGTTCCAGCCAGACGTTCTCGATACCGCAGCGCTGGCGCAGTGCGACCAGTTCCTGGAAGGCTGCCCGTTCATCGGGGGTCGAGGCGACGACGTAATAGCCCACCTCGACGAAACCGCTGCCGAGCCCGAGCTCGCGCCCCAGCTCCTGGTAGAGCTGGCGCGACCACTTGCCGAGCTTGACGGCCGTCTCCGAGCCGCCTTGCTGGCGGACGATCCCGGCCGAACGGGTGGTGGCGCCGAACCCCGCCCAGTAGCGCTCGCAGATGGCGATGCGCTGGACGCCGCGCTTGGCGAGGTGGTAGGCCGTCCAGAGACCGAGGTTCCCGCCACCGATGATGAGGACATCGTAGGAAGGCATCAGCCGCTGCTCCTTTCACTGTTCCCGAACCCAACGGAGCCCGCCGGACGATCCTCACGCATCTGCACCCAGCTGCGCCAGCACCCAGTCGTTGAAGCGCCGGATGTGGGATTCGATCGGTGCATAGATGCCGCCTTCGGCGTAGGCGCGCGAGCGCATGCTGAGCTGGCAGCGCTCGCACATCGCCCAGTCCTGACGATTGACGAGGTCCCAGAACTCGACCGCGTCGCTGGGATCGAAGCCGGGCGACTCGACCACGTCGGGCGCGAAGAGCCAGTCGCAGACGATGCGGGTGCGGTCGACCGCGAGCGGCTCCAGCCGGTGGATGAGCACGTAGTCCGGGTGGAGGTTGACGAAGACGTTCGGCAGGAGGACCAGGCCGTAGTAGGTCCGGTCGTCCTCTGGCCGGAGCCCCGGCAAGAGCGGGCGGGTGCGCTTGCCGGTGAGTGTGAGCGTTTCCACTCCCTCCGCGAAGGTCGCGCCGACACCCTGCTGGTAGGCGTAACCGGCGCGGAAACTGGGCACCAGCTGGCTGAGCTCGGGGTGGACGACCGCGCAGTGGTAACACTCCATGAAGTTCTCGACGATGAGTTTCCAGTTCGCGGCCACGTCGTAGGTGACCGTCGCGCCGATCCGCAGCTCGCCGATGCCGTAGCGCGCGAAGGTGGCGAAGTCGCCGAGTCGCTCGACGATGCGCGGCACCAGCTGCTCCTCGATAGGCGGGGGATCGTCTGCCAGCGTGACCCAGACCATCCCCTCCCAGATGGCTAGCCGGACGGGGAGCAGGCCGAACGCCGCCGGCGAGAAACCGGCTGCATCGCGCATGTTGGGCGCGCCGATCAAGCGCCCGTCGAGCGCGTAGCTCCAGGCGTGGTAGGGGCACTGGATCACGCGCGATTCCAGTCGCCCACATGGCTCGGTGCACAACCGGGCACCGCGGTGGCGGCACGCGTTGAGGAAGGCGCGCAGCTGACCGTCCTGCCCGCGCACGACCAGGATCGGCTCGCCAGCGAGTTCGGTGGTGAGGTAGTCACCGGACTCGGCGAGCTGCTGGGCGAGCCCGATGCAGGTCCAGAGCCGTCCGAAGATCCGCTGCTGTTCGGCAGCGTAGAGGGCGCTATCCGCATAGTACCGTCCCGGCAACGTCGGAACGATCGGGGATGCTTCTACAGCCATGCGTGTGCTCCTCTCTGGCCGATCTCGGGCGATCCGTTCGGTTCAGGGTAGGCTCACTCCTACGTGTACGCGATCGCCTGGCTGCTGGCAATGCGTCGGGCGTCTAGGGTATGCTGGAGTCATTCAGACAACTGTATGAAGGCTGTCCGACAGCAGGCGAGGGACGAGCGTGCCGATCACGGTCCGTGAGCTCATCGAGCGACCTGATCTCAAGACACGGCTGATCGCGGGCGCCGCAGGTCTGGATCGTCTCGTGACCTGGGCCCACGTTTGCGAGCTGGAAGATCCGACCGCCTGGCTCACCGGTGGCGAGCTGGTCATGACAGTCGGGATCGGTCTGCCGCGCGATCCGGCCGGACAGGTAGCCTACGTCGAACGTCTAGCGCGGGCGGAACTGGCCGGACTGATGATCTGCGAAGGGATGAAGGCGCCGCCGCTCTCGCCCGAGATGCTGGCTGCCGCTGATCGGCTGGCGCTACCGGTGATGCTGACCGCCTACGAGGTACCGTTCGTCGCCGTGTCGCGGGTGGTCGCCGATGCGAACCTGCAGGAGGAACATGCACGACTGCGCCAGGCCGTGCAGGTGTACGAGGTCGCCCGCCTGGTCGTACACGGAGAACTGACCGATGCCGAGCTGATCGGTCGCCTGGAGCGGATCGTCGGAGCGCAGCTGGTGGTGGTCGATCCCCAGCTGGACCGCGCGCTACTCCCGAGCGACCGGCCCACCGACGAGCAGTTTCTGCCACCGCTGCGGCGCGCGGTCGAGCGTTACCCACCAGGGCAACTGCCGGCGGTGCTGCAGCTGGGCGAGGTGGCCCCCGGGACGATCGCGCTCCCGGTACCGACCCGGCGGCCAGCCTTCCTGGTCGTCGCTCCGCGCCGGGTTCGCCTGCTCCGGGATATCGTGACGCTCCGGCACGTGGCGACCGTGCTCGCTCTGGCGCTTGAGCGCGAGCGCGCTGAGCGGGAGCGCCGCTACCGTTTCGGGAGCGAACTCTTCGCGCAACTGGCCGACCGGCGCCTGCCGGCTGACCTGGCGGGAGAACTCCTGCGCAGTGAGCAGGGTTTTCCGGAACCGCCGTATGCGGTCGTCGCCTTCCCGGCTGCGACGCTCGCGCTTCCGGAGTTCCAGGACGCGCTGGCGACGCTCGGGGTCACCCACGCTGCCCTGCGCCGTGACGGCATGGTCTTTCTGCTGGTACCGGAACAGCCAGGGGTGTTGGAGGCCGTACAGCGGGCCAGCGGCGGCATCGGGTTCGGTGTGAGTCAGTCGGTGCGGTCTCCGGCCCGGATCCCCGAGGCGATGCTGGAAGCGCGCTGGGCCCTGGAACGCGCGACCGGCAGCGGCATGATCGTCCGCTACGGAGAGCGGACGCTCGGGGCTCGGCACTGGCCCCTCAGCGTGGAGGCTGCGCAAGAGCTGGTCGATCGGGTCGTGGGCCCGCTCCTGGCGCACGACGAGCGCCACGGCACGCGGCTGGTGCGCACGCTGGCCCTCTTCCTCCAGCATGATGGCTCCTGGAGCGAGACGGCACGGGCGCTCGGCGTGCACCGGCAGACGTTGATCTACCGGGTGCGGCGGATCGAACAGCTGACCGGCCTGCGGGTGGACCGGGTGAGCGACCTGGCGACGCTCTACCTGGCGATGGAGGCGGCCCGGGCGCTCGGTCGCATCGCACCGGACGGGACGGGTGATCCAGTACTACCTGGTGCGCGCAGGGCTGCAGCCGGGCACCGGAGCGGCGTGGGCTGAGGCGCCCGCACTGCCGGCCCTCGCAGGCCGGTCGGGTCAGGCACACATGACCCGAAGGGTCACGCATGCGTGACCCCTACACAGGGGCAACGGTGGGGTCTCGGTGACCGTGACCAACACCAACGATCGATCCCGGTCGCTGCAACGTCTGCCCCGTGTCGGGGCGAGGCGCTGCCTCGCCCGGTCGTGCCGCAGGCGCGGCAATCGACATCGGTAGTCGTGCCCAGCGTCGCGGGGTGCATCGCGGCAACACGAGGATGGTGCTGGCGCGACAGCGCCAGCTGGTCGGGCACGCCCGACCCCTACACACGAAACGGCAGGCGTCTGCGGACGAGGGTGGCCTGTGACCGATCACAGTCGGCACATCGTTCCCGCCTTGTAGGGGCGAGGCGTGCCTCGCCCGCCCGTGCCGCAGGCGCGGCAATCGTGACGTCCGTGCCCTTCGTGCCGGTTCATCGGTGTGGGAACGGGGTTTGCCGGCCCGTTGGGCCGGATGGGTCAGGCACACCTGACCCCTACAGAATTGCCCCCCGCGCCGCGTTCTGTCAGTGTGTGCCTCGCCCAGCCGCACCGCCAGGCGCGGCATTCGCCAGCGATGATCGTCGCTCCGCCGCGCTGGACCGGGGCGCTGGGAGGAATCGGGTATACTTGGTAGAGACTCAGCCGAGCCGGACGTGCCGGCGTGGCGGAACGGCAGACGCGGCGGTCTCAAAAACCGCTGGGGGCAACCCCGTGTGGGTTCGAGTCCCTCCGCCGGCACCGTGAGACGACGGTGAACGAGCCCTTTCCGTCTTGCATCCTGTCCTTGGCCAGCTCGTGGCACGGACGCTTGCCTGGCTCCTTCCCGTCGATCCAGGCAGCGAGTGCTCCTGGACCTTCGATACCCCCGCGTGGTGGGCTTCTCGGTGAGCTAATCGAAGCGTTCCTCGCTTCGCTAGGGCCGTTTCTCGCTCATGTGTACGCTCCCTCATGCCTGTCGTCGTCGAATGGCGAGGATCCCGTAGCAACCCCAGCTTCGCGATGCGCGAGCTGGCGAGGCGTCGGTCGCTGCGGGTGATGAAAAAGGAGCGGGAGAGCGCGTTTCCCCTCCGAGACAGCAGGCCCTCCGCTTGGCTCGGAAAGCCATGTGGAGGACCGTTCCCTGGCCTCTCTCGCTCCCCTTACGAACAAACCATCGTCTCGCTCTGCCATCGGCAGGCAATCGCGAACAGCTGATTGTTCGAGGACGAGAGGGGAAACGATGGTCACGGCTCGGCAGAGGAGGAGCAGGAACCCGTCGCGTCGCAAGCCCGTCGCAACTCGCCCAGACGGCTCCATCGCCTCGCCGGCTCGCGCCTGCTCCGTATCGCTCTCGTCATCGTCTGCCTCGCCGCCCTCTTCGCTCCCGGGGCAGCCGGGCAGGAGTTCGTCCCCGCACCGCCGCAGCCGGAGGGACTCAGCGAGGAGGTCGGGGCGATCGGGTGGGGGGGCAACCCGGAAGCCATCTATGGGCTATGGTTGCACCCACTGGCTGTCCCCAAGGCACTCTTTCACCCTCTCGTTGCCTACGATGTTCCCGTCGCCACCGCTCTGGAGACGGGCTGGGTCTTCGGGAGCGGAGGCTATGTCCAGATCGAGCCGTATCGTGAGGGATACGCGCAGCTCGAGTGCTACGCGACACCGCGGCTGGTCAAGGCACGCTACGTGGTCTACCTCGACAAAGGGCGTATCGAACTCCCCTACGGGACCCTCGATACGGGATGGATTCCTGTCGGCCTGCGCCAGATTCCTACTCTTGACGGGTTCGGCGTTTACGACGCCGGAGAATACCGGAGTGTCTGGGATCCGGAGCATCCGGCACGGTGGATCATGACGGCTGGGAATCTGGCGCAGGAACTCTTCAGTGGGCAAGTCGAGGTCGGCAACAACCTGTACGTCAAGCGCGAGCCTGCAGCGATCTCCGTCGCCGGCGAGAGCGGGACCAGTATCACGTATGCGACACTCGGAACGGCGATGGATGTCAGGTAGACACCATATTGGTCCAACGAAAATCCTGTCATCACCCGGACCCTCGATCCCACCGGAACCATCGGGGAGGATCCCTACTTGGAGCGCTACGGCGTCACCATCGTCTTTCCCGACCTGAACCTGACCTATCTTCACAGTTTCGCCAGTGTCTTCTGGGACTACCTCCAGCGACCAGTGTGGGTCGCGACGGACATCCACTACGCGGGAGACTTCAATAGAAGCCCGCATGGGGTTGACATTCGCTAGCGGTACACGCTGAAGGAAGTCGACCAGCTTCTCCCCTGGCTCTGGTTGGTCGGCTTACCGATCACCGATCCCTACTGGGTTCGGGCCACCATCGATGGTGTGGAGCGCTGGGTCCTCGTCCAGTGCTTCGAGAGACGGTGCATGAGCTACACGCCGGACAACCCGGAGGGCTGGCGCGTCGAGTTCACCAATACCGCTGCGCACTACTACACCTGGCGCTATGGTCAAGCTCCGAAGTGGGCGGACGGACCGTGGGTAACGCAAATACGGACCTACTCGCTGGGCGACTGAGAGAGCGGTCTCACCTGGTGCGCTCCGCTGCACACCATCGCGGAGCACGAAGATAGTGCGCTGGAGGGACCTTTCGGCCCCTCCACTGCGACCTCCTCACCGCCTCACGTCACCGATTCCGTGAGGAATCGGTGACTCGTCACCAGGTTCCTGCGCTGTCTCAGGGCTGCATCCGGAAGCCCTCTCCGATTCCGCATACCGCTGAGACACAGCGTGCGGGCTTGGGCAGCTGCATGAGCGCCTGTGGGAGCCGCGGCGAAACAGCGATCTGATGCAGAACAGGCGACAGCTGCCGACTCTGGTCCAGCTACTGTCGGGAAAATAGGAAAATCCCGGTACCGAGGCGCGAGGCGGTGCCACCAGTGCCGAAGCAGCGCCAGAGGGACACCTGTACCGGAAGACACGGAAGCTGCCGAGCCTGCGATCCCTCCCGCACAGCGCCGGGGCAGCTCGTTACGCGAGTGAGTTGACTCCCCCGTGCTCTCGCAGTACAGTTCCGACTGGGAGCGTTCGTTCGGGAGGGCTACCATGTTCGAAGGGCTACTGCAGCCGTCCCACCTGTTGATTATTCTTCTGATCGTCCTCATCCTCTTCGGTCCGGGCAAGTTGCCGCAAATCGGAGCTGCGCTCGGGCAAAGTATTCGTGAGTTCCGGCACAGTGTCCGAGAGATAACGAACGATGGCAACCGAAGCGACTCTGCTGACAACGGTGCTCAGCGGTAAGCCTGCGTTCCCGTTCTCGCTGCGAACCCGACTGGAGTGAGCAGTTCGCTCCGGCGAAATAGTGGATGCCGTGTTGTCGCTGTCATTGTCCGCAATGTAGAAGAAGGAAGGGCAATCGAGTGACTCCTATCCCGTGATTGAGGGTGCCGTTGCGTGCTCTGTCAAGCTCGGTCAGGCGGGTTCAGCCAAATCGCCCTGTGATGTAGTCCTCAGTCCGGTGATCTTTGGGTTTGACGAAGAGTTCACTGGTCGGCCCGTACTCGATGAGCCGTCCGACCCGATCCTCTCCTACGAGCATGAACATCGTGTAATCGGAGACGCGGGCAGCCTGTTGCATGTTATGGGTCACGATGACGATGGTATACTGCCGAGCGAGTTGGCGCATCAAGTCTTCGATCCGCATGGTCGCGACTGGATCGAGTGCCGAGCAGGGCTCGTCCATGAGCAGGACTTCCGGTTCCACGGCGATGGCCCGCGCGATGCACAGGCGTTGCTGTTGGCCTCCCGAGAGTGACGCACCGGAGGCGTGCAGCTTGTCCTTCACCTCATCCCAGAGAGCCACAGCACGCAAGCAACGCTCGACGAGGTCATCGAGTTGCGCTTTCGGAAAACGCTGACCGAGCAATGTGATGCCGGCGATCACGTTATCGTAGACCGACATCATGGGGAACGGATTCGGCTTCTGAAAGACCATGCCGATGACGCGCCTCACGCGTGCCGGATCGACCTCCGGATCGTAGATGTCTTCGCCGTTGAGGAGAACTTTGCCGGTCGTGCGCGCCCCTGGAGTCAGTTCGTGGAGCCGGTTGAGGCAACGGATGAATGTCGATTTCCCACACCCTGAGGGGCCGATGATCGCAGTGATCTTTCCTGGCTGAATCGGTACCGTGATATCCTCGAGTGCCTTGAAGTTACCGTACCAAGCTGTCAAGTGCTCAATCTCGATGCGTGCCGGGCGTCGCTGCGGTTGACCAGCGCTAGGCCGGTCAGGAGCACTTTCCGGGCGAGTTTGCCCTGTCAACGTCTGGCGATCCATCCTGCTCTCACCGTAGCTGCTTCCCACGTGTCGCGAAGCGCGTGAGCAAATTGAGGACGCCGATGAGGAGAATGAGGAGGAACGATGCTCCCCAGGCCTTCGTATGCCAGTCGTCATAGGGGGAAGAAGCGTACAGGTAAATCTGGAGTGGGAGCGCTGCCATCGGCTGGAAGAGGTTGAAATTGAAGAACGAGTTTCCAAGCGTCGTGAGGAGCAGTGGAGCCGTCTCTCCACCGACGCGCGCCACTGCCAGCATCACCGCGGTGAGGATGCCCCCACGAGCAGCTGGGATCACGACGAAGAGAACCGTGCGCCAGAACGGCACACCCAGCGCGAGTGCCGCTTCCCGAAGCGTTTGCGGCACGAGTTTGAGGACCTCCTCGACTGCCCGGGCGATGATCGGAATCATGATAATGGCCAAGGCAATCGCTCCGGCGATCCCCGAATAATGGCCGACCAGTCGACGCACTACGAGCGACCATACGAAGGCTCCGACGACGATCGACGGTAAGCCTGCCAGGAGGTCAACAGTGACGCGCACGACGGAGGCAAAGATGCCCCGGCCGAACTCGGCCAGGTAGATCGCAGTCCCGATACCGATCGGGACGGCCATCAGGCTCGCAACGAGGAGGAGCGTGAGACTCCCGGTGATCGCTGGGGCGACACCACCCCCTGCTTCACCGTACGGTCGGGGAGCCTTCGTGAAGAAATCCCAGTTTAGAGCGGGAAGGCCTCGGACGACGATGTAGCCGACAATCACCCAGAGGATGCCGACGGCGACCACAGCGGCAGATCCGATGAGTCCAGCCGCTGTCGTGCTCCAGAGCCGCCGAACGGTCGTTCGTCGGTCGCGCGTCAGGAGTGCAGCGGTGCGTTTGCGTGCTGGTGAGATGACCGTGTTCACGTGTTCCTCCCCGCAGCTAGAAGGAGGGTCCCACCGGACTCCGCACGATGCGGAAGACGAGCAATCGAGCGAGCAGGTTGATCAGCAACGCGACGAGCAGAAGGACGAGGGCCAGTTCCATGAGCGCACTGAAGTAGAGAGGTTTATCTGCCTCGGTGAACTGGTTGGCGATCGCGCTTGCGATCGTGTACCCCGGTGTGAACAGTGAGGCACGGATCTCCGTCGTGCTATTGCCGATGACGAGCGTAACAGCCATCGTCTCTCCGAGTGCTCGTGCCAGACCGAGCATTGCGGCGGCGACCACGCCCGCGCGGGCATAGGGTAAGACCGCGTACCGAATCATCTCCCACTTCGTTGCACCGAGCGCAAGCATTCCCTCGCGTTGAAGGTCGGGGACAGCCCGAATGACCTCGCGCGAGACCGCCATGACCGTCGGCAGGATCATGATGGCGAGGATCACGCCACCGGTGAGCAAGTCCAGCCCGATCGGCGCCCCGGCAACGAGCCGCTTCGCGACTGGAACAGGTCGGAGCAGCGCTTGCAGGGTTGGTTCGATGTATCCGCGCATGAGCGGTACGAGCACGAACAGTCCCCAGAGACCGTACACGACACTCGGTATGGCCGCCAGCATCTCGATCGAGAAGGCGATAGGCTCGCGTAACCAGCGCGGCGCATATTCGGCGATGAAGAGCGCCGCAGCAATGCCGATCGGCGCCGCGATCAGTAGCGCGAGCAACGACGTCACGACGGTACCGTAGATGAAGCTCGCGGCACCGAACTCCTCGAAGACTGGATCCCACGTAGTGTGGAAGAGGAAGCCGAGGCCATAGCGGTGAATCGCTGGCCAGGCATCGTGCAGCAAGAGACCGATGATCAGGATGAGGGTGAGGACGGCGCCGGCCGCCGTGAGCCACGTGCCACCAGCAAAGACGGGATCACCTACCGAACGGCGGTCACGCCGGAGCGACGCAGGTTGCAGAAGCCGACCCTGCTGCACGACCAGCCCTCCCCATCATTTGCCAGGGAACGCTGGCTTCCCGTTAACCGTTATCTGCTTCACCTTCTCGAGCGCGAGCGCGACCACCTCCGATGCGAGCGGGGCGTATCCGAGATCTTTGTGATACTGCTGACCGTCTGTGAGTCCCCACCAGAGAAAGCGGGTGAGCGCAATAGCCTTGGCCTCGTCCTGCATGTTCTGGTACGCGAGAATCCAGGTGAATCCACTGATCGGGTAGGCATTGGCACCGTCAGCATTGACGATCATGGCACGCAAGTCCTGCGGCATGGTCTTCGATGCACCCGCCGCAGCGGCCTTCACGGTATCCAGTGACGCGGTCACGAAATTCCCTGCCTTGTTCCGCACGAGACCGTAGGGAATCTGGTTCTGCAGAGCGTAGATGAGTTCGACGTACCCGATCGAATAGGGGTTTTGCTTTACTGTTCCGGCAACCCCTTCATTCCCTTTGGCACCGATCCCGACCGGCCAGTTGACCGATGTCCCGACGCCGACCTTGCTCTTCCAGTCCTCGCTCACCGCAGCGAGGTAGCTGACGAGGATGAAGGTCGTTCCGGATCCGTCGCTCCGGTGGACAACGACGATCGGTTTGTCCAAGTTAGCGAGTGAGGGGTTGTCTGCTACAAGTTTGGGATCATTCCAGTTGATAATCGTGCCGAGAAAGATGCCCGAAAGTGTCTCTGGTGTAAACTTCAGTGCATCTTTCCCTGCAAGTTCCGGGATATTGTACGTGATGACGACACCGCCGAGGGCCGTAGGAATATGGAGGATCGGCCCTCCCTTCGCTTGCTGGATTTGCTCGTCACTCATCGGTGCGTCAGTTGCACCGAAATCGACTGTCATGTCCTGAAGGCTCTTGATGCCACCCCCAGAGCCGATCGACTGGTAGTTGACCTTGACGCCAGTCAGCTTCTCGTAGTCCGCTGCCCACTTCGTATAGAGAGGAGCAGCAAACGTCGATCCTGCGCCGGTCAAGGCTTGTGCTTCACCAGGGTACGGACCCATGATCCGGACGCTCGCGGAACTGGCACCCGGGCTCGGCGCTGGAGTCGGTGTCTTGGCTACCTGCGTCGGTGTGGTCGTCGTTGAAGAACTGGTCGTCCGCGCCGCCACCGCTGTCGGTGATGCTGCGGCGATGCTGCGCGTCGGGGTAGCGGTTGCGCTCCCACTACTGCAGCTCGTCAACAGGCTTGGCATGGCTACCGAAGCGGTACCGAGGAACAGCGTGCGCCACAGGAACGTTCGACGGTTCAACTGCGCTGCCATGGACTTACCCTCCTGTCTCTCCTACCCGTAGCCGTCCCGTTCGCCTCCGGTACATCCCTCTCGAGTCCTCAGGCCGTCATCGGTTCACCTCCCTGGATCGATCAGCATCGCTGACCGACGTCGTTGCTCCCGGCACGGCGCTGCCAACTCGCGGCCCTCCATGCAGCGTGGGGTCGCTTGCTGCTGCGCGGTACCCCGAGGATCCTGCTTCTTGGCAGGCGGACAAATGGCCTCCTACCCGTACCCGTCCGCAGCTGGCTGGGAGCGACGCAGCACCCTGGTCCGGCCCGCCCACAAAACGACACCGGGCGACTCGGCCGGGCTAACGCTCGTGAGCGTCGGCAGACAGGCAACGTCGAAACCGAAGAGGCCGCATGAGCCGACCGGTCAGCAGCCCCGAGCGAGTGGTAGCCAGAGGTCTGCTCCGGGGCAGCTCGCCCCTGTTCGACGCTGTCCCGTCGGCGCGGACCTCTTTTTCCGAATAGCACTTGGTGCATCGTGCTCATGCGTACCTCCTCGAGGATTCCGGGTACTGGGCTGTCGCCCGTTACCCTGGAGGAGGAATACACCCCGCACTTTAACGGGAGATCAACGCGACATTAGCGATCACTGAACGTCGGCCCGATTGGGGCCGATCCGTATCCATGCGATGAGTGACGCGTGGCTGTGCGAGAGCGAACGAGGCGACGGCTGCTGGTGCGATGGCGGGCACGTGGTGGGTCAGCGACCGCCAGTCTTTGTCCGGCGGAGGCCCCTGAACCCGCCCATTGTGTCGGTCCGACGTGCCTGTAGCATGCCTGTGCCGGGCGAGAGAGCTGGTGGATGATCTGCTGCCCGTGTTGGCAGGGTTCGGTAGGCATCAGGGCGTAACGGACACTGCGTTCTTGCTTTTCTTCCACCTCTCCACTGGTGTACGAGGCACCGCGAGCGATCGCGACGACGAATGGGAGACACTACTCCAGACGTGACATTCCTTGCTGAAAGCTGTCGTCGTCCCGCTTCCAGGTTCCGGAATACGACAAATCCCTGCCTGAATCAGCCAGTTCGTGCCTCAGCGAGAGAGGTCACGACCGGAGAGGAAGACGTGACCCAGTGGGCACACTGCCCCGCATATGGCTATAACCGGATACTGGGGAGGAGAGGCGTCGTCGCGCACTGCCTCGTCACTGGATCCGCTACTCGGGACGCCGTCAGGTGGGAGAGACGACCGGTTGGGAGTGTCGGGTTATGATTCAGGGATGAACCTTGGCGGCCGATCGATGCCGTTGCAATGACGGGTGCCGGTCGAATTCGGTCGTCGACCGGCCGGCGACCAGCGGAAGGAGTCTCCCGTGGCCCAGGAGCGAACGCTCCCTCGCGTGATCGCGGCTCTCGCGACCTGGTCCCCGTCTCTCCAGCGACGGTCGCGACTCTCACCAGTTCGCTTCGCGGCCGTGGTCGGTCTTCTCGCTGCGCTCGTCAGCGCGGTCGGCCTGCACCAGCGGGGTGGCTACGCTGGCGACTTCACCTGGGCCTGGCGCGCAGCGCGCTTGCTCGCCCAGGGACAGAATCCCTATCGCGATCCAGGGCTCGACCCGATCTTCCCCTACCCGTTCGATGCACCCTTGCTCTATCCCTTGACGGCTGTCGTCATCGCCGCTCCGTTCGCACTGTTCCCAGCCTGGCTCGCCGGTTCGCTCTTCTTCGGCTGCAGTGCGGCACTCCTCGCCTACGTCATCGCGCGTTCGCAGCGCTGGTTCCTCTTGCCGCTCTTCCTGAGCGCCCCGTTCTACGTCGCTGCGACGGTCGCCCAGTGGTCGCCCCTCGTCGTGGCCAGCGCGCTCGCTCCCAGCTTGGCTTTCCTTGCCGTGTGCAAGCCGAGCATCGGCCTGCCGGTCCTCCTGACGCACGGTGACCGCCGGAGCTGGCAACGGGCTGCCCGCTTCGTGCTCCTCACGCTGGCGCTCTATCCGCTCTGGCCCCTCGGTTGGTTGCACAACCTCCGCTCGGAGCACGGCTATCCGGTGCCGCTCACGGTCTTCCCCGGCCTGTTCCTCCTGCTCGCGCTCCTGCGCTGGCGCGATCAGCGTGCCCGGCTGGTGTTCCTGATGGCCTGCTTCCCGCAGCGGCTCTGGTTCTACGACCAGCTGCCGCTCTGGCTGGTCGCGCGGAACTGGCAGGAATCGCTCCTGCTCACGGTGGCGAGCTGGATCGGCTACTGGGGATGGCGGCTGACCGCCGAATCGCCGGTCTGGAACGGCTCCAACCCGGCCGATGCACCGGTATGGGTGGTCACCTTCATCTACCTCGTCGCACTCGGTATCGTGCTGCGGCCGAGCCTGCGCCGCGGCTGGAAGATGCTGCGGGCGCGACTGCAGCCCCGGCCTGCCGTCACGGAGTCGCGCGTACTTCCACGTGCTGGAAGATGACCGCACCGGGGCCACTGTAGACCAGCCGATAGTCCGGACTGCGGAATAACTCGCTGATCAGTGCCCCGAAGCGCTCGAAGCGACGGCCGTCGATCCAGTACGGCTGCCGAGCGATGTAGACGAAGTCGTAGTCGATGTCCCGGCTCGCCGCCCAGTGCTCGAGGCACGTGCGCCCGGCGCTCGCGCAGAGCTGTAGCGCTGCCGCAGCGTCGATGCGCGCCGAGAAATCGCCGAGCCACTCATATCCCTGCACGACCGCCAGGTTGACCCGCCCCGTCAGGGCTGGGAACCACTCGGCGACGCGATCCTGCCCGAACCAGGTCTCGCCGGTCAGGACGAGGAAGCGTGCTCCCGGCGGCGTCCGCTCGGCCACCCAGGCCATGGCTGCCCGGTCGTCCGGCGTCAGGCCAGAGAGCAACGGTCGATAGGCCCGGGCTGTGGACACCGTCGACTGCAGGATCACGAGGAGCAACACCAGTTGCAGCACCCACCACGGGACACCGCCGCGCGCGCTTCCCAGCTCCGCTGAGTCATTCCGGAGCCAGAGCTGACGGAGCGGCTGCACTGCCCACAGGAGCAGCGGCAACAACACCTCGCTCAGCCCGACGCCGGCCAGCAGCGCCAGCGGGATCACCGCACGCTGGTCGAAGGCACGCGCTTGCAGCGCCGGGATCACGACCAGCCACAGCGGCAGGAGAAACCGGCGTTGCCCGAGCTCGTGCAGCAGACCGAGGAGCGCGAGCATTCCCAGCACCGGAAAGACCGGCTCGCGCGTGACGTCGAACAGCGCGAGGCGACCGAGGCCGCTCAGCGCCGACCAGCCGGAATCGTGCAGTGGCTGGAGAACCGCGGTGCCGTGACGCGCGACGACCGTCACCAGCCAGGGACTGACGAGAACGACCGCGCCGAGCGCGGCCAGGAGCGAGGAGACGAAGGTATCGCGCCGCCGGCTCAGGGCGAGCCAGAAGAACGGGACGCTGTAGGCCAGGAACCAGCTCGCTTCGGGATGGCTCGCTACAGTAGCTGCTGCGCTGAGGGCGAGCCCGAACACCGGCCAGCGCCCGCCGCCGCTATAGAGCCGGTAGGCACAGACGAGCGCCAGGATGGAGAACAGCTGCCCGAACGCCCGGGTGACACCGCCGCCCATGATCGGCCAGACGAAACTCATCGGCAGGAGGGCGAACGCCACGGTCGCTGCTGCACTGGCCCGGCGCGAGGGGAGCAGCTGGTGCGCCAGCACCGCGAAGCCTGCCACGCTCCCGACCGTCAACACGGTCGGGAGGTACCGGAACAGATCGAGCCGGGCGACTCCGAGCGTTTCCAGCAGGGCGACCACGTACAGGCCGAGCGGTGGGTAGACGAACGGTATCCCTGCCTGGTTGTAGCTCGTCGAGACGGGAAGCCGGAAGTGCGCCCGTTCGAGGTCATCCACCATCGTCCAGAAGAGCCCACCGTCGTTCAAGGGAAACGAGCTCTGCCGGACGAACCAGAGGCGGAAGACGAGTGCTACGCCAACCGCCTGTACCAGGATCGCCGGGTACCAGAGGGAGGGTGTGAGGCGTGCCGGAGCTCGCTTCGTCAGCGCTTCCTGTGTTCGTTCTGGGGCCGTAACCAACCTGCGCCATACCTCCTGTTCGGTGCTGGTCGCATCGACCGCTTTCCGGTCGTTTTACGTCACGCAAGATCCGGGTGGTTTTCTCCCCGGCTGCCGTGCCGGTGGAACTCGCAGTCGCGTCACCAGGCACAGGTGACCACCGGCCAGCAATCGTACGCCGGCCGGCGCAGCCCGGGTACTGGCGTGCCGCACGAACCGATGTCCCGTCGGCCCGACCCGGACGAGAACGGTGGGTGACGGATCGCCTGGGTTGCGACCTGCGCACGGCGAGACCGGCCCAGCGCTGGCCGTGCCCGACCGGTGATGCCGGTGACCGAGTGCCTTTTGTGGGGAAGAACTCGCGCGCTCAACTACTCACTGGACGCGTCCCGATATCGCGCCGGATGGCTCGCAGGGCGACAGCGAGGAAGACCAGGCTGTACACCGCCAGGACCAGCGTCGCGCGCCAGGGATGCAGGTCGGAGGTCGCTGCCTGGCCACTCACCTCGGCCGGCATGAAGGCGCGCGTGTTGAGTGACTGGAGCTCCGAGGCGTTCTGCCCGAGCAGTGTCCAGTCCAGCACGGTGAAGATCCAAGAGAGGCTCGTCCCCTCGACGGAGGGGCGGAGCAACTGCAAGATGCCGAAGCCCAGCTGTTCGACGAAGACGTAGGCCAGCACGATCCCCATCGCCAGCGCCGAGGAACGGAAGAGGATCGCCAGCGCGATCGCACCGAGGATGTAGGGGACGGTAGCCCAGAACGCGCGCAGCAACGAGAGGAGGAAATCGTCCCACTGGTCGGTGAGCCAGTCGAATGGGACATGCCCGAGATGGAGCTGGGAGGCGAGCGCCCCGAGCGCGAGGCCGACCAGGACCGTGACGACGAGGTAGGCGACCACGACACCGAGCAGGACGGTCGCCTTGGCGAGGACGAGCTGCGTCCGCGAGGCACCCCGCGAGAGGAGCGGGACGATCGTTCCCCAGGCGAACTCGGTGCCGGCGTTGCTCGCCGCGACGACGAGCAGGGCGAAGAGACCGAGGCTGGGGATGAAGTTGAGCGTGTCGGCGAGTGCCCCGGGCAGCGTGACCAGGCTGGTGAAAAGGTCGCTCGGCATCGCCTGATCCTGGCCAGCGCTCGGCAGAGAGACGAAGGAGAGGGCGATGAGGAGTCCGCGCAGCGTCGCCATGATCGCCACCAGGATCGCCAGCGCGATCCAGGTCATCGGCCGGCGGACGACCTTATAGAACTCGGCGGCCAGCAGGTTTCCCATCCCTCACTCCTCCGTTCCGGCCGGCCCGCGGCTGGTCAGTTCGACGAATGTCGAAACCAGATCCCCCTCGACCGGCCGTAGCTCGCGCAGGTAGAGCTCGTGCTGGACGAGGAACGCGCTCAGTTCCGGGACGCGTTCGGACGGGAGGTGCACGACCAGGTGGTCGTCGTGCCGGTCGACGGCCGAGATCCAGGGCGGGCGGGCTGGTCCGCTCAACAGAACCAGCGCTCGATCGTCGGCGACGGTGCGCACGACGACGCGCAGTTCACCGGGCCGGAGCAGCCGCTCGATCGGGCTGTCCTCCAGGACCTTGCCGCGGTGGATGATGATGACCCGCTGGCAGAGTTCCTGCACGTCGCGCAGGAGATGGCTCGAGAGCACGACCGTCTTGCCGCGGGCAGCCAGATCCCGCAACAGCTGGTGCACCCGCTGCTGGCCGAACGGGTCGAGCCCGTCGGTCGGCTCGTCGAGCAGCAGGAGATCCGGGTCGCCGAGCAGAGCGTTGGCCAGCGACAGCATCTGCCGCATCCCCTGCGAGTAGGTACGGAACGGGCGGCTCGCATGCTCGGCCAGGCCCACCTGCTCGATCAGGTGATCGATCCGGCGATGGTCAGCACCGTACACGTGCGCCATCACCCGCAGGTTTTGCCGGGCGTTGAGGTAGGGGTAGAAGCTGGCGACTTCCGGCATCAGGCCGACCCGGCGGAGGACACTCCGGTCCTCGTCGAGCGGCCTTCCGAACAAAACGATCCGGCCCGCCGTGGGCCGGACCAGACCGGCGATCATCGAGAGCGTCGTCGTCTTGCCAGCGCCGTTGGGACCGAGCAGCCCGACGAGTTCACCGGGGCCGAGGGTGAAGGAGACGCCGTCGACAGCAGTCTTCTCGCCGAAGCGCTTGGTTAACCCCTGAACTTCGAGGACGCTCGCACTGCCCATCCCCCCGTCCTCTCGCTCGGGCTACCCGGAGCGGGGCGCCTCACACATCGAAGAGCGGAGTTGCTGCCGCTTCGGTCTCGCTCTCTTCGCCGGCGCTACCGTCGTAATGGATGCGCCCGCGCAACTCCGGAGCAGCCTGCCGGATCCGCTGCTCGATCTCCCGCATGAGTTCCGGGTTCGCCTTGAGGAACGCCTTGGCATTCTCGCGCCCTTGCCCGAGCCGCTCCTCGCCCAGGTAGTACCAGGCGCCGCTCTTCCGGATGATGCCGAGGTCGGTCGCCACGTCGAGCAAGTTCCCGGCGACCGAGATTCCCTCGTTGTACATGATGTCGAACTCGGCCTGGCGGAACGGCGGTGCGACCTTGTTCTTGACGACCTTGACGCGGACGCGCGTGCCGACCGTCTCGTTCCCTTCCTTGATCGCATCGACTTTCCGGATATCGAGCCGGACCGAGGCGTAGAACTTGAGCGCGTTCCCGCCGGTCGTCGTCTCCGGGTTCCCGTACATCACGCCGATCTTCATCCGGAGCTGGTTGATGAAGATCACCGCCGTCTTGGAGCGGCTGATCGCGCCAGTCAGCTTGCGCAGCGCCTGGCTCATCAGGCGCGCTTGCAAGCCGACATGGGCGTCGCCCATCTCGCCCTCGATCTCGGCCCGAGGAACCAGCGCGGCGACCGAGTCGATGACGACGACGTCCACCGCCCCGGAGCGGACGAGCGTTTCGGTGATCTCCAGCGCTTGCTCACCAGTGTCCGGTTGCGAGATCAAGAGGTTGTCGAGATCGACACCGAGCCGCTCGGCGTAGACCGGGTCGAAAGCGTGCTCGGCATCGATGTAGGCGGCGATGCCGCCCATCTTCTGAGCCTGGGCGATGACGTGGAGCGCCAGGGTCGTCTTCCCGCTCGACTCCGGACCGAAAATCTCGGTGATCCGCCCGCGCGGGATCCCACCGACGCCGAGCGCTAGGTCGAGCGCGATCGCGCCGGTCGGAATCACGTCGACCTGGAGTTTCGAGGCGTCCTCGCCCATGCGCATGATCGCACCTTTGCCGAAGGTGCGCTCGATTTGCGAGATCGCCAGTTCCAGCGCTTTCTGTCGGTCCATCGATCGTGCCGCCTTCCTGGTTGCTGGGTAGAACCCATGTTCGAGTCATGTTCAATCGTAGCGCGTGTCGGAGCTCCTGTCAATCGTCGCCGATCCGGACCATCCGCTCGACCGGCAAGACGAAGACGGTTGCGCCGCCGATCTCGACCTCGAAGTTTTCCGGCATCCAGAGCAAGCCGGGCTCCATCGCAGGCGCATAGGGGATGACGACTTCCTTGCGCCGGCGGCAGGTGCGCCGGATGATGGAGAGCACACGCTGGACGTCCCGATCGTCCACTCCGAGGAGCAAGCTCACGTTCTCGCGCCGCAGGAGCGCGCCGCTGCTCGCGATACGCGTGACACGAAACCCCTCGTCGACCAATTCGCTGACGAGCCGGTCGGCATCCTCGGCTTGCACGATCGCGATGACGAGCTTCACTGGACCATCCGTTCGACCGTTTCGACGTCGTCAGTATACCCGATTCGGGCGCGCACGCGCTGGCGCCCTGCATACCCCCGCTCACTGTAGGGGGTCAGGCAGCGACTGACCCGTCCGGCCCGGAGAGCCGGCAACGCGACCAAAGGATGCCGCGCCTGGCGGCGCGGATAGGCGAGGCACGCCTCGCCCCGACAGGACGGGGGACGATGTGCCGACCGCGATCGATCATAGGTCACCGTCGCCCTCAGACACGTGCCGTCTCCCCTGTAGCGGTCAGGCGTGCCTGACCCATCCGGCCCGAGCGGACCGGCAAACCCTGTACCGATCTGCCGTTCAGCACGGCACAGGCGAGGCAATACCGTGAGCACCCCTATCCCCTTCCCCGCGTGCCACACGTAGGGGTCGGGTACGCCCGACCCCTCCGGCCCAAAGGGCCGGCGATGACCCGTGGTTCGTGCCGCGCCTTCTGGCGCGGACGGGCGAGGCACGCCTCGCCCCTACACAAACAGCCACGGGGGACCATACACCGCCCGGGATCGGTCACAGGCCACTGTAACCCTTGGACACCGACCGTCCCCCCTGTAGGGGTCAGGCGTGCCTGACCCATCCGGCCCGACAGGGCCGGCAAACCCGCGGCAGCCAGCCGCGGTGCACGCATGGTCGGCAGGCCGCTGCGTGACCGCTGCCGCGCCCGCGGTGAGGCTGGGCGCAGCACGCCTCGCCCCTACACAGCTGGGACGATGTGCCGACCGTGATCGGTCACAGGCCACCGTCACCCGTAGTGGCCTGCCGTTTCGTGTGTAGGGGGCGGGCGTGCCCGACCCGGCCGTCAGGCCTGGGAATCCGACCCTGTTCCCACACATTCCGGCATGGATGGGCGAGGCACGCGCTGGAGTCCCCTCACCCCCCCCGGCTCCCTCTCCCGCACGGCGCGGGAGAGGGGGGAGCGGCGGGAGCGGCGGGGGTGAGAGATGCCGACGCGGCGCACCGTCGCCCCCACACGGAGAATGCGGGCGACGCACATGGGCGCCCGGCCAGGGAACCGCTCGGTGCCCACCTCGCTTCCAGCGGGACGCGGTCGCACCATCTCGCTGCTCCTCGAGTCGGCCGACCGGCACCCGGGTAGGCCGCTGCGCTGGCGCGCCGCGACCAGCCCACCGGTTCACAGCTGGCACGTGAAGGGTATTGACACGAAGCGGGGAACACGGTAGGATGGGGCTAGTTCCAGACTGAGAACAGAATTCACGATTTCGAACACTGCGACGAGGAACGGTCGGATGGCTGCATATTCGCCAGCGGTTTCCCGGGCAATCGCAGCGCTCAATGCGCTAGCACGGGCCAGCGACGGGCTGACGCTGAGCGAGCTCGCGCGCGAGACCGGCGAGCCGAAGAGCACGCTCCACGGGATCCTCGCCACGCTCGTCGAGGCGGGCTTGCTGGTGCGGGACGGGGCGACCAAGCGCTATCGCCTCGGACCGCATCTCCTCGCGCTGGCTGGCGCCTATACGCGGCAGAGCGACCTCCTGCGAGCGTTCGGCGAGGTTGCCCGGCCGCTCGCCCGCGAGCTCGGCGAGACGATCCAGCTCGCGATTCTGCAGGGGCGCGACGTGCTCTACATCGGCAAGCAAGAAGGTACGCAGTGGGTCCGGCTGGCGTCGGAAGTCGGGACGCGGCTTCCTGCCCATGCGACCTCGCTCGGCAAGTGTCTCCTCGCCTGGCTCCCGCCGGAGGAGCTGGAACGCCTGCTCGCAGCCGGGCCGCTGGTCGCGCTGACGCCACGCACCATCACCGATCCTGATGTCCTGCGGGCGGAGCTGGCCCAGGTGCGTGCGCGCGGCTACGCGATCGACCGCGGCGAGACGTTGCCGGATGTCTGGTGTTTCGGTGCGCCGGTGCGCGACGCGCACGGGGCGGTCGTCGCGGCGCTCAGTATCTCGGTGCCGGTCACGCGGATCGCGCCGGAGCGGATCGACGAGCTGATCGCGGCAGCCCGGCGGGCAGCGACCGAGCTGTCGCTTTGCCTCGGGTACTGCGACATGGTAACGACAGAGGGCGAAGAGGTGATCGAGGACGTGCAGAGGAGGAGGGTCGCACCATGAGGACGTTCTCGCCTCGCACGTTTCTCGGTCTTGCTGCCATGACCGGGTCGGCACTGCTGGCCGCCTGCCGCGGTGGCGCTGAGGCGACGCCCACCCCGCGACGACCGGCGGGACGGCCGGTGCTGGCCAGCGCTTCGACGGTGTCGAGGTCAACGTGATCACCTTCACGGGGCCGCAGATCGCCGAGCCGCTCCAGCGCCGCGCACCGGAGTTCCAGCAGCTGACCGGCGCCAAGATCAACGTCATCACCGTCCCCTTCGCGGACCTCTACCAGAAGATCTTGACCGATATTACGACCGGCACGAACAGTTACCATGTCCTGGTCTTCTCACCACAGTGGATGGCGGACTTCGTCGAGCCGGGCTATCTGGAAGACCTCACGCCCCGGGTCGAAGCCGACCCGGCCCTGCAGTGGGACGATATCGCTCCCTTCTTCCGCAATTTCAGCGCGCTCTACAACGGTCGCATCTACACGATACCGCTCGACGGCGATTTCCAGATGGTCTACTATCGCACCGATCTCCTGGAGGCCGAAGGCTTGAAGCCGCCCGAAACCTGGGAAGACTATCTGGCCATCGCCCAGCACTTCCACGGCAAGGACCTCAATGGTGACGGTGTGCCCGACTTCGGCTCCGGGATCGCCAAGCGACGTGGTGCGCAGAGCTACTGGATGTTCTGGTCGATCGCCGCGTCGTTCCTGCAGAGCCAGGGAACCCAGCAGGGCGCGTTCTTCGATGTCGACACCATGGAACCGCTGACGAACAACGAAGCGTTCGCTCGCGCCCTGGAGATCTACAAGGAGACCGGGCAGTACGGCCCGCCGGACGAGCTGAACTGGGACGTCGGTGACAGCCGCTCGGCCTTCGTGACCGGGCGCTGCGCGCTCACGATCGACTGGGGCGATATCGGCACGCTGGCGATCGATCCCGAACAGTCGAAGGTGAAGGACAAGGTCGGCGCCATCATCCTGCCGGGGACCAAGGAGGTGCTCGATCGCCGTGCGGGGAAGCTCGTCGCCTGCGACCAGCAGACCTGCCCGCATGCCATCAACGGCGTCAATCACGCACCGTACGCTGCCTACGGTGGCTGGTCGGGAGCGATCAACAAGAACGCGCCCGCGAAGGTGAAGGACGCCGGCTACGCGTTCCTCTCCTACATGAGTCAGCCCGCTCAGTCGAACGTCGACGTCACGATCGGGAAGACCGGCTTCAACCCCTACCGGATCTCGCAGTTCGAGAACATCGATCTCTGGGTCAAGGCCGGGATGAGCGAGCAGGCTGCCCGCAATTACCTCGGTGCTATCAAGGACAGCCTCAACAGCCCGAACATGGTACTCGATCTCCGGATCCCCGGTACCCAGCGTTATCAGGGCGTCGTGCTGGATACGGTGCTCTCGCGGTATCTCGCTGGTGAGCTGACGACCCAGCAAGCGATGGAGGAGCTGACCAAAGGGTGGAACGAGATCACCGACGAACTCGGGCGCGAGAAGCAGAAGCAGGCCTACCGGGCGAGCTTGAGCATCCGCTAGGAAAGGGCCAGCTGTGCGCGAGACGCGACCTGTCGAGACGACACGTGCACGCGGGGATGCGGTCGCGCAACCAGTGCGCCGCATCCCTCTCAGCGGTGAACGCCTGATCGGCTGGGCCGATCGTCAGGCGGGGACGGTGCTCGTGCTCCCGGCCGTCCTAGTGATTCTCGCGCTCTCGATCTTCCCGCTGCTCTTCTCGCTCTACCTCTCGCTGGCGCGCTTCCAGCCGGTCGCCGGTGGTTTCCGCTTCCAGTTCGTGGGGCTGCTCAACTACCGCAAGCTGTTCGTCGGTTCGGAACAGGAGCACTTCCTCGGTCGAGCCGGCAACCTCGGCCCGACCGGCTGGCTCGTCTTCCTCGTGCTGGCTGCGGCCTTCGCCTTCCTGCTCTGGCGTTCGCTCCGGGCCGAGCCGGTGACGGTTTGGCGTCTCCTAGGCCACGGGCTGGTCGCGGTCGCCGGGCTCGTGGCGCTCTGGCTGGCCGTCCGGACGATCGCCGGCGGCGGTCGGCCCGGGACACTGGTCGTGACCTGGGTCTACGTTTTCGGAGGCGTGGCGCTGCAGTTCCTGATCGGGTTGCTCCTGGCCGTCCTCTGTGCCCAGCAACTGCCTGGTCGCCGCTTCTTCCGCGTCGTCTTTCTCCTCCCGATGATGATCACCCCGGTCGGCGTCGCCTATACGTTCCGGATGCTCACCGATACGGGCAAAGGGCCGTTCGCGCCGGTCGCCAACTGGCTCGGATTCGCGAACGTGAGCTGGGTGAACGATCCCTGGGGTGCGCGGATCGCGGTCATGATCGGCGATCTGTGGCAGTGGACGCCCTTCATGTTCATCGTGCTCCTGGCCGCGCTCGAGAGTCAGTCGCCCGAGCCAGTCGAAGCAGCGATCGTCGACGGTGCCAGCCGCTGGCAGATCTTCTGGCACATCACGCTACCCCAGATCGCTCCGGTGGCCAGCACGGTGGTGCTCATCCGCCTCATAGAGGCGTTCAAGATTTTCGACATGCCGAACGTCTTGACCGGCGGTGGACCTGGTACGGCGACGGAGTCGCTGACGCTCCACGCCTACGTGCTCTGGCGGTCGCTCGACTACGGCACCTCGGCTGCCGTGGCCTATTCGCTCCTGTTCGTCGTCACGTTCGTCGGTATCGCTTACGTGCGCTTGCTCCACCGTCGCTTAACGACGTTGGGTTGAAGGAGGACCGGTATGGCGCTGCACTGGCGCACCAGCCCGACACGACCGGGGCCGCTGGCGATGCTCGCCTCCTACGCGATCCTTACCGTCTGGGCGCTCGTCGTCCTGTTCCCGCTCTACTGGCTAGCGATCACGGCGTTCAAGTTGCCGATCCACGTCAACGAAGGGCCAACGTACGTGCCCTTTCTTGATTTCCAGCCGTCGCTCCATGCCTGGCGGTACATCCTGGTCGATCTCGGTAACGATACGTTGCGCCCCTATCTCAATACCGTCATCGTCGGTGTCACCAGTTCAGTCCTCACGCTCCTCCTCGGTGCTGCCGCGACGTACGGATTGAGTCGGTTCACGTACCGGATCCGGCTGGCGAGTGTGCTCGTCTTCCTGGTCGGGGCGGTACTCGCTGCCGCCGGTATGGAGTTCGGCCTTCCATGGCAACTGGCCGTCGCCGGTGGGCTCGGTGCGTTCGCGCTGGCCTGGGCAACGGCGCTGCGACGGGTCGGCGGGCCACGGCTCGGGAACGCCGACATCGCCTTCTGGATGATCTCCCAGCGCATGCTGCCGCCCGTCGCGATCGTGATCCCGATCTACATCCTGTTCCAGCGTCTGGCCCTGCTGGACACGCGGACGGCGCTCGTCATCGCCTACGTCGCAGCGAATCTGCCGATCGCGGTGTGGTTGCTGCGCGATTATTTCCAGACGATCCCCATAGAGCTCGAGGAGAGTGCAGCGATCGACGGCGCCAACCGCTACCAGATTCTCTGGCGGATCGTCCTGCCGCTGGCGCTTCCCGGGCTGGTCGCGACCTTCCTCTTCATCTTCGTTCTGGCGTGGAACGAGTATCTCCTGGCGCTCTTCCTGAGCAGCGCCAAGGCCCAGACGATGCCGCTGCTGGTGGCGGCGCAGAACGCCACGCGCGGGCCGCAGTGGTGGTACATGTCGGTGCTCATCCTGCTGATGATCGTCCCGGTCATCGCGCTGGCGATCGTGCTCGAGCGCTACATCGCTCGCGGGTTGTTGCTGGGAGCCGTCCGCGGGTGAGGGAAGGAGTTTTCCGGCATGGAGCTTCGCGATCGGATCGCTGTCGTCACCGGTGCTGGCTCGGGGATCGGCCGGGCGATCGCCGAGCGCTTCGCGCAGGCGGGCGCGACCGTCGTGGCGGCCGATCTCGATCCGGCGGCAGCCGAGGCGACGGCATCGCGTGCACCGGATCGCATCGTCCCCCACCAGGTCGATGTGCGCGAGGAATCCAGCGTCCGTGCCCTCATGACCGCGACGCTCGACCGGTTCGGGCGGATCGATATCCTGGTCAACAACGCCGGTATCGGGACGACCAAAGACCTGGTCGAGACCGATCTCGAGGAGTGGGAGAACGTTTTCGCTGTCAACGTGCGCGGTGTGTTCCTCTGTTGCAAGTACGCCTTGCCCAGCATGCTCGAGCGCCGTTCCGGAGTCATCGTCAACATCGGCTCGGTCGCGGGGCTGATCGGGATTCCCAAGCGCGCAGCGTATTGCGCGAGCAAGGGAGCGGTCGTCACGCTCACCAAACAGATCGCGATCGCCTATGTCCGCCACGGCATTCGCTGCAATTGCATCTGTCCGGGCACGGTCGATTCGCCCTGGGTCGAACGACTCGTCGCGCAGGAACCTGACCCGGTCGCTGCGCGTCGTGCGCTCGAAGCGCGCCAGCCGATGGGCCGGCTGGTCAAGCCGGAGGAAGTCGCGGCGGCGGCGCTCTATCTGGCCTCCGACGAAGCAGCGGCTGTCACCGGGAGCGTCTTCGTCATCAATGGTGGTTGGCTGGCCCATTGAGGAGGCGCCGCGATGAAATGCTACGGCCTCACGCTCTGCCTGCGCGACGATCCAGACGCGATCGATGCCTACGTGCAGTATCACCGGGCGGTCTGGCCGCAGGTCTGTGCCCGCATCCGGGAAGTCGGCATCCACACGATGCGCATCTTCCTCCGTGGCCGGCGGCTCTTCATGTACATCGAGACGGACGACGCCTTCGACCTCGCGCGCGATTTTCCACGGGTGAACGAGGATCCAGTCTCCGCGGAGTGGAACCGGCTGATGGCCACGCTGCAGGAACGGGCGCCGGAAGCGAACCCGGACGAATGGTGGGCGCCGATGGAACTCGTCTTCGATCTCGACTGGCCGCAACACCGGCACAGGCCCGGGAGCGAACTGGAGGTGGCGCCGTGAGCACGCTGCCCCGTCGCCCGCTCGGTCGCACTGGTCTCGAGGTCAGTGTCGTCTGCGCCGGTTGTGCGCCGCTCGGGGACATGCCGGAGGCGTTCGGCTACCGGGTACCGGAGGAGCAGGCGCTGGCGACGCTGCGGGAGATCTTCCGGAGCCCGATCACGTTCCTCGATACCGCGGCAGCGTACGGCGATGGCGAGAGCGAGCGCCGGATCGGTCTGATCCTGCGTGAGCTCGGTGGGCTCCCACCGGGCTACGTCCTGGCGACCAAGGCCGACCGTGACCTGGTGACCGGTCGCTTCGATGCCGACCAGGTGCGCCGCTCGGTCGAGCGCAGCCTACGGCTCCTCGGTCTCGAGCGGCTGCAACTCGTCTACTTTCACGACCCCGAGCACGCTGGCCTCTCGGTCGCCGAGGCGATGGCACCGGGCGGCCCGGTGGAAGCGCTGCTCGCGCTGCGCGACCAGGGGGTGATCGAGCACGTCGGTGTCGCTGCCGGGCCGGTCGACATGCTGATCGAATACGTGGAAACCGGCGCCTTCGAGGTCGTCATCACCCACAATCGCTACACGTTGCTCAACCGGACGGCCGAGCCGCTCCTCCAGCGGGCGAGCGAGCTGGGAGTCGCGGTCGTGAACGCGGCCCCGTACGGGAGCGGCCTCCTGGCCAAAGGGCCAGCGGCCTATCCCCGGTACGCCTATCGCGCGGCGCATCCCGAGGAGCTCGAGCGGGCACGCCAGATCGAGGCGATCTGCGCCCGGTACGGTGTGCCGCTCGCGGCAGTGGCGCTCCAGTTCTCCCTGCGCGATCCGCGCATCATCGCGACGATCGTCGGGATGAGCCGGCCGGAGCGTGTGGCGGAGACGGTTCGGCTGGCGACCTGGCCGATCCCCAGCGCGCTGTGGGACGAGGTCGCGACCGTTCCGCCGCTCCAGTACGACCCGCAGACCGGTCGATTGCTGCAGCTGGAGTGAGCACGAGGAGACGGCGATGCCGATCGGAACCGTACCGATCACCGATACGCACGTCCACTTCTGGGATATCGAGCGCTCGGATCTTTACTGGATGACGCCCGATCTGGCCGAGCTGCTGAAACCGCTGCGCCGAAACTTCGGACCCGAGGATCTCGACGCGGAGCGGCGCGCGGTCGGCGTGGATCGCATCGTCATCGTCCAGGCCGCTCGCTCGCAGTGGGATCACGACTGGTGGTTCGTGCTCTGTGACCGGTATCCCTGGATCGTGGCCGTCGTCGGCTGGGTCGACCTGGCAGCACCGGATGTCGGCGAGCGGCTCGACCGGCTGGCGCACCATGCCGCGTTCCGCGGTGTGCGAGCGACGGCCGAGAACGAGCCGGATCCCGACTGGCTGGTGCGCCCGGAGGTCGTGCGGGGGATCGCGGCGGTAGCCGAGCGTGGCTTGACGCTCGACCTGCTGGTGCGGGTCGAGCATCTTCCCCACGTGCCGCGGCTGGCCGAACGGTTCCCTGACCTGACCATGGTCGTCGATCACCTGGCCAAGCCGCCGATCGCGAGCGGCGATCTCGCACGCTGGCGTGAGCGCATGGCCGCGCTGGTTCCGTATTCGAACGTCTGGTGCAAGCTGTCGGGACTCCTCACCGAGGCTGGACCGAATCCGACTGCCGAGTCGCTGCGTCCGGTGGTCGAGTTCGCGCTCGAGCGGTTCGGACCGGCCCGCCTCCTCTGGGGCAGCGACTGGCCGGTCGCGACCCTGGCTGCCGATTACCGGACGACCTTCGGCGTCTACCAGGAGCTGACTGCTGGACTGCGCGAAGCCGAGCGTGCCGCGATCTTCGGCGGGAACGCGGCGCGCGTCTACCGGCTCGCCGGTTGAGGGGCGCTGGCAGCACGCCATCCGGTGCTCCTGGCCGACCGCGCGCAGGCAGCCTGCCGTCGCCCTCCGGTTGCGACCGCTCGGTTCGTGAGCCAGTGAGCCGGGTATCGCCTGACCCTGGTAGGCTGGAATCTGCAGTGCTGCCGACATGACAGCACGTCACGTGCTGACGGTCAGCGCTCACCCCGGTGCGGTTCCGGTCGGAGCCGCGTGCCGCACCCGGTTATCCGCATCGGGGTGACGCGTGCCTCGCCGGCCCGCGCCGAAAGGCGCGGCATCGCGGTGGTATTGCCGGCCCTTCGGGCCGGTGGGTCAGGCACGCCTGACCCCTACACGCGAACGACGCGTCGCCGCGTGGTGCGGGTGGATGGTCTCCGGTCGCCCATGGTGGCGACGCCGCGAGCCGTTACTCTGTAGGGGCGAGGCACGCCTCGCCCCTACGCGCCGCAATGTGCGGCGACCGTCACGCATCGCCGTGCCCTCGGTGCCGGCACGTCGGCGTGGGAATGGGGGTTGCCGGCCCTGCAGGCCGGACGGGTCACGCACGCGTGACCCCTACACGAGGTCGGCCGTAGTCTGCTGGTCGTGGGCGGACGATCGGTAGGCGACCGTGGGCAACCCGTCACGCGACATCGCTGTAGGGCGAGGCGTGCCTCGCCCAGCCGCGCCGGAGGCGCGGGGGTGGAACCACCGAGCCATGACACCCGGTCGAACACCCCTCACCCCCGCCGCTCCCGCGGCACCCCCTCTCCCGAGCGGTGCGGGAGAGGGGGCGGGGGGTGAGGGGGCCATAGCCTGCCGCGCGTGTGGGCATGCGGCGCGGGTCGGTGGCCCTGTTCTCGGCCCGGCGACCCGGACGGCTCACGCACGCGTGAGCCCTACAGGGGGTAACGGCGGGTGTCGAAGGCCGACGGTGGCCTGCGATTCGGCACGGTCGATGCATGTTCCCCGCTCTGTAGGGGCGAGGCGTGCCGCGCCCGTCCGCACCGCCAGGTTCAGCAACGGACATCGGCACACCTGCCTACCGTCCATGCAATCACAGCGGCCTCCGTCTGAGGGTTTGCCGGCCCTGCGGGCCGGATGGGTCAGGCACGCCTGACCCCTACAGGGGGCAACGGCGGGTACCGAGGGCGACGGTGGCCCATGATCGGTCACGGTCGGTGGATCGTCCCCCATTCTGTAGGGGCGAGGCCTGCCTCGCCCGTCCGCACCGCCAGGTGCGGCACCGTTTGCCAGCGTTGACGGGCCGGAGGGTCGCGCAAGCCTGACCCCTATCGGGTGGATGTCTCCCCTCTCGGGCAAGGCGACCCTTGCGCGATCGCACGTTCTGTCGCATAGTATCGTCGTCGGATGCGATCGTGACAGGGAGGGAGCGACATGCAGTTCGATGAGTTCATCGGCAAGGTGCAACATCGGGCACGATTGGCCTCGCGTGGCGAGGCAGAGCGGGTGACGCGCGCAGTGTTGGAAACACTCGCCGAGCGACTGGCGGGTGGAGAAGCGAAAGACCTGGCTGCCCAGCTGCCGATGATCGTCAAGGACTACATCCTCGAGTACCCGCATGCTGGTGAAGGTCGTCACATGTCGCTCAAGGAGTTCTACGAGCGGATCGCCGAGCGGTTGCATGCGCCGATGCCGGAGGCGGCCTTCTGGGCACGCGCGGTGATGAGCGTGGTACAGGAAGCGGTCAGCGCTGGCGAGCTCGATGACGTCAAGCACCAGCTCGGGCCCGACTACGCACCGCTCTTCGAGTGGGAAGGCCCGCGCTGACCGGCTGGACCGGCGCGCTAGCGAGCAATCGCGTACCGGAGTCGCACGCCGCTCGGGACAACCCGGGCGGCGTGCGTTGCAACGCCCGTCTGGGCGATCAGCCGCTGGTGAGCGCGAATCCGCTGCTGTGCTCGTCTCGAGTGCCGCGTGCGGGGCTACCAGAGCCTGGGCGACACCGGGTGGTGGTCGCGTCCTCTGGGCGCACACGAAGCGCAGGCTGCAGGACCAGCTGTCTCCTCCAGCGGATCTTCGTTCGAGAACGCAGCGAGAAGACAACGCCCCTTCAGGTTCTTCGCGCGTTTGCCGATTACAGAACACTGAGCATGTCCTCGCTGGAACAGGGGGACGGGGTGGAACGGCGTGAGGCCAGGGGGGTACGGGGCGATGCTCACCAGTCGGCCCTCGCGGCGGGGCAGAAGGACTGGTCGAGTGAAGCGGAGTCGCCCGGTGATGCTGTGGCCGGGTTCCGTGATGCCGACGAGCCGCAGCTCCTGATCGACCCGGAGGACGGTCGGATCGTCGATGCCAACGAGGCGGCGGCACGCTTTTACGGGTGGCCACGGGCCGTGCTCCGTACCTTCCGGATCGATCGGCTGAACGTCCTGCCGTGGCCGGACATCGTCACCCGCATGCAGGAGGCGCTGCAGCAGCCGGCGACGCGCTTCGTGTTCCTGCACCGTTTCGCTGACCACCAGGTCCGGCTCGTCGAAGTGGTGACCGGTCCGGTCCAGGTCGGGGGGCGTACGTTTCTGCGCTCGACCGTCCGCGACCTCGGTGAGGTGCTGGCGCGTCTTCCCGACTTCGAGGCGGTGGCGCGGCGCTATCGCGCGCTCATCGAACAGCTCCCGGCTGTGGTCTATGCCGAAGAAGTCGCTCCACCGCACCGGAAGATTTACGTGAGTCCAGCAGCCCAGCGCCTGCTCGGCTGGCCACCGGAGCGTCTGCAAGTTGACCGGGTCACCTGGTACGAGCAGTACGTCCTACCGGAAGACCGGGTCTGGGCACTCCATCAGGAAGAACAGACCGACCGCTCGGGCGAGCCGTTTCGCGTCGAGTACCGCTTCCGCACCGGAGACGGCCGGATCGTCTGGCTCCGCGACGAGGCGATCCTGGTGCCGGACGAACGTGGCCGTCCCTGGATCTGGCATGGGCTGTTGACCGATATCACGCAACAGAAGCGCCTCGAAGCCCGCCTCCAGCGCGAGTTGGCCTTCCACAACGTGCTGCTCGGGATCGCGAGCAACCTGGTCGCTGTGACCAGCGAGCGGCTCGAAGCGACGCTGTCCACGATTCTCGCTGACGTGGGGCAGTTTCTCGCCGTCGACGCGCTCGCGCTCTTCTGTTGCCAGAACGAGAGCGTGACGCTGCTCGCTCGCTGGCAGGCCAGTGGTCAGTCGCTTTCTGCACAGTGGCCGGACGACCGGACGGTAGCCGAACTGACCTGGCTGCGCCAGCGACTGGAGCAGCGGCAGCTCGTCCTGCTGACTAGGCTCGAACAACTACCCGAGGAAGCGAAAGCGGAGCGCACCGTCTTGGAACGCCTGGGTGTCCGTTCGCTGGTCGCCGTGCCGCTCTTCGCCTCCGGTCAGCTGCTCGGCTGTCTCGTTGCCGCGCAACAGCGGGAGCAGCGGCTGTGGACCGAGGAGGACATCGATCTCCTGACGTTGGTCGGACAGCTGATCACGGCGGCCGTGCTCCAGCGCCGGGCCGAGCAGGTCGAGGCCCAACACCATGCCTGGTTGCGTGCGACCGTTCTCGCTTCCCCGGATGCACTCTTGGTACTGGATGGCGAGGGAATCGTCCGCTTCGCCTCGCCGGCCAGTGGACGGGTCCTAGGGATCGAAGCGAGTGCAGCCGTGGGACGCCCGCTCACCGAGTTCATCGCTGATGCGGAACGGTTGCAGCGCTGGCTCGCGGAGGAACTCGTGCCCGATCGGGCGACCCGGATCGAGCTTGGGCTCAAGGATAGGCCGTCGCGGGTCGTCGAGATCTCCGGTATCGATCTCCGCACCGACCCGCACATCGCGGGGATCGTGCTCTCCGTTCGCGATGTGACGGAGCGCTACCGCGCGCAGCAGCTGCTGCGCGAGCGCGCGACGCGGGATGCTCTGACGGGTCTCGTGAACCGTTTCGGCTTCCTGGAGGCGCTCGAGTCGTATCGTCCGGCCGCAGCAGACGAAGCGCTGGGCGTTCTCTGCTGCGACCTGGAACGCTTCTCAGCATTGAACGATGCGATCAGCTGGGAGGCCGGCGATGCTGCGCTCCGATCCGTCGCCGCACGCTTGCGTCACACGCCCGAGGCGCTGCTCGCTGCACGACTGGAGGCGGATCGCTTCGCGGTGCTCTTGCGTGCCGACGATCGCCAGCGCTTGATCCGGGTGGCGGCTCAGCTTCTGGAAACCTTGAGCGACTGGTACGACGTCGGTGGCGAGGAGGTGTACCTCAGCATGCGGGGTGGCCTGGCGCTCGTCGAGCCGGAGGACAGTCCGGTCGCAGTGCTCCGGCGGGCCGAGATCGCCTTCCAGGCGAGCAAGCAGCGGCAACGCGAGCGCCTGGCTGTCTTCGACCCCGAACTGTACCAGGCGAGCGTCGATCGGCAGGCGCTCGAACGCGACCTCCGTCGAGCGCTCGAGCAAGGAGACCTCCGTCTCCATTACCAGCCCGTCGTGGATCTCGCGAGCGGTCGCATCGTCAGTCTGGAGGCGCTGGTTCGCTGGCAGCATCCGGTGCGCGGAGCGGTGTCGCCTGGCGTGTTCGTCCCGCTCGCCGAAGTGACCGGCCTGATCTCGCAGCTCACGCAGTGGGTGCTCCTGCAAGCCTGTCGGCAACTGCGGGGCTGGCTGCGCCTCGGTCTCGCGTCCGATCTCACGGTCAGTGTGAACTTGAGTCCGACCGACTTTCTCTACATCGATGTCCCGCAACTCGCTGAAGATGTCCTCGAGGTCACCGGGCTCGCCGCCGAGCGGCTGACACTGGAGTTGACCGAATCGGCGATGCTGGATCCTGCAGTCTCGCGCGAGCGGCTCGAACGACTGCGTGCTCTCGGTGTGGCTGTCGTCATCGATGATTTCGGTGCCGGATACTCCTCGCTCGGCTACCTCAAACGCTTGCCTGTGAACGGCATCAAACTGGATCGCGAGCTCATCGTGGACATCGGCGAGGATGCGGCGAGCGAGGCAGTCGTGCGCTCGGTTCTCGAACTCGCGCGATCGCTGCAGCTTTCGGTTACCGCCGAAGGGATCGAGCACGAGCGTCAGCTGCTGCTGCTCCGGTCGCTTGGGTGCGACTACGGTCAGGGCTTCGCGATCGCCAAACCGTTGCCCCCTGAAGCGATTGTCGATCTCCTGCGCGGGCGTCGTTGAGGAAACGTGTCCGCCCATCGGTCGTTACGGGCAGGTTCGGACGTTCCTGCAACGACTGCTGAGTGCGCCCTCCCAGCGCCGCCAGAATGGGAGAGCGCGTTGCTCACGTTCCGCGCGTTGGCCATACTCCCCTCGATACCGGAGGTGGTGCGCGTGATCGCTTGGAATCGTTCGCTGCCGGATGCCCTCGACCGCGCACAGCGGGAACGCAAGCCTGTTCTGGCGTTCGTCTGGAAAGACGGCTGACGCAACTGTGCGCGGCTGGAAGCCGTGACCTTCCGCGACGAGCGGGTTCGTGCCGCGGTCGAAGAGCGGTTCGTTCCGCTGTCGCTCGACCTCTTCCGTGACCCGCGGGAGTGGCTGCGCCCGCTCGGCGTCATCTGGACGCCGACGATTCTCTTTCTCGATCGGCGCGGAGCAGTGCGCTACCAGAGCCCGGATTACCTGCCGCCGGAGCTGTTCCTGGATCTTTTGGACCTCGGTGACGGGCATGTCGCGCTGCACTGGGCACGGTTCACTGAAGCTGCTCGGCTCTTCGCGCGGGTCGCGACGCGGGAGCCGGTGAGTCCATGGGCGCCGGAAGCCCACTACTGGTGGGGCGTCGCGGTGTACCTGGCCACGCGCTCGCGGGACGAACTGGAACGAGTCTGGAAAAGCCTGCGCGAACGTTTCCCTCAGTCGATTTGGGCGGCGCGAGCCCGGACCGATTGAGTTCGGCATGGAGCCGGTGTCTGGCACGTGCCGGTGAGTAGGCGGGCGCGGTGTGCTCAGTTTATCCCGTCGAGTCGGGCGGTCGACTGAGCTGGCTCATGATCTGGGACAGGCGCTGCAGGCTTTCGGTCAGCTCACGGATCCGCTGGCTCAGCCGGTCCACCGACTCGGTCAACCGAGCATCTTCCGTAGAGGAAAAGGCAACCTGCCCGTCAGGGGTGGAGCGTAGTTGGGCTTCGATCTCCTGAACGGATGCACCGGCACGCAGCTGTTCGACGATCCAGCGCAACCGCTCGACTGCCTGCAGCGGATAGCGACGGGAACGTCCGGTGCCGACCGACGGCAAGTACGGAGCGAAGCGGTCACGGTAGTAGCGGACCGTCGTTTCCGGCAAGCCCAGCCGCCGTGCAACCTCGCTCAGCGTGAGGAGCCGGCCCCGTTCGCGTTCCGCCCCGGCATCCGAGTCACTCGCCTCGTCGAGCACCCAGCCGATCGTCTCGGCGAGATCTTCGGGGCGCGCCGCGCTGCCGTCAGAACGCTGGAACACCGGTGTCTCGGCGGGCTCGTGAGCGAGCAGCGGCTCGAGTGACCGCCAGATCATGCCCGGGATCACGTACCGCATCGTCCGGTCCTGATCGTCCGAGCAGACGGCGATCCCTTCTCCTTCGTGGGAATGCAGATCACCCCAGCGGAGACGTGCGACGACCGGGAGGGGGCAGCCGCATCCGACGAGCCACAGGAGAAGTTGCAGACGCGGGTCGGCGACGCGGAGCGAAGCTGCGAGGAGGCGGCCGCGTTCGGTCGAGCGGACGGTCGGCGCAGGGGATTCGACCGACTGCACGGTTGTAGGGACCTCGCGACTCACGTCACGGGAAAGGAGACCGCGGCGGTAGAGAAACCGGAGGAACGAGCGCACCGCAGCGAGCTTGCGTCGAACCGTCGCTGGGGCGAGCTGGCGCCGCTCGAACGTGGCCAGCCAGCGTTGCACCGCTGCCTCGTCCAGCCGGGCGAGGTCGCCTCCGCATGTGGCCAGGAACTCCTGCACGTCGTGATGGTAAGCACGGCGGGTTGCAGCAGGACGACCGGCGAGCCACTCGTCGATCGTTCTGGTGAGCGAGAACTCTTCCTGCACCGTCTCCCTCGTGTCCCAGTCTAATAGACGGCCGTACTGCCGCGATCCGACTTTCGTACTAGGAGAGAAGCCTTCAGGGAACGCTGCGTTCTTGTCCAAATTCGTGACATATTTCCGAAGGGTGGATGATCTCCCTCGGCCGGTCGTGTGGCTTCCTGAATTGGAATCGGCATGCTCAAGTTTACGTCGTGGCCGTAAGAACATGAAGGGCGTTCGCGACCGTGCCCAGAGCCTAACGAAGCATTCTGTAACTTGCGTGTCACGCTGCACGCAGCGTGACGGTCTGCCGCTTACAGGAGTTGGAACGCAGGGGGTAGAGGGCTCCGATTGCTGCTACTGGTGTTATTCGTCGTGGGTGACCAGTCTCAGTCGCATTCCGTCCGACCACGGGAGCGGCCGGCGTCTGCGCGACGCGTGCAGTGGTCTCCGTGGAGAGTACCGGTTGCAGTTCTGGGGGCGGGTCGAACAACTGCTAGCGCTGCCGGGAGCGTTCCCGTGCCGCCGCGATGATCTCTGGGTGCTCGGCGACCCAGCGCTCGGCCAGGAGCCGCGCTGTTTCCTTGTCGCCTGGTGCGAGCTGGCCGTCGATGACCAGGTCGCGGAGATAGTTCTTGACTTCGGCGATCCAGCGACCTGGCGGTAGACCGAAGATCGCCATCAGCTCGTTGCCGTCGAGCGGGCTCTTGATCTGCGCCAGCGCCGCCTCTTCTTCGAGCCGGCGGATGTGCGCCCGCAACCGCTCGATCCGCTCGCGTGCTTCGCGGCGCCGCCAGGCACGGGCACTCGTCACGTCGGCTGCAACCAGGTCGAGCAGGTCTTCGAGGAGGTCACCGGCTTCGACCATCAGGCGGCGGACGGCCGAATCCGTCCAGGTCTCGTCGTAGGCTGCCGGGCGCAGGTGCAGCTCGACCAGCCGGGCCACGCGCTCGGTCAGCGCCTTCTCCTGCCGCAGGCGTCGCAGCGCCTTGCGGGCGAGTTCCGCTCCCTTCACCTCGTGCCCGAAGAAATGCACCTCGCCCTGCTCGTCGATGGTCCGCGTCATCGGTTTCGCCGCGTCGTGCAGGAGTGCCGCCCAACGGACCGCCAGTCGCGGTGGGCTTTGCCGGACAACCTGAAGCGTGTGCCGCCAGATGTCCTTGTGCCGGCGATCGGCAACGTCTTCGGCGAGCGGGACGAGTTCGGGGAGGACATACGGCAGGAGCCCGGTCTCGCGCAGCAGTTCCAGCCCACGATCCGGCTCCGGCGCCACCAGCAGCCGGTTGAGTTCCATCGCGATTCGCTCGACGCTGACCCGCTGCAGCTCGGCCGCCAGCTCGCGCATCGCGGCACGCGTTTCCGCCTCGACGTCGAAACCCAGCTGGGCCGCGAAGCGAGCGGCGCGTAACATCCGCAGCGGGTCCTCGCGGAACCGCTCACGCGGGTCACCGACAGCCCGGATGAGGCGGCGCTCCAGGTCGCGGAGTCCCCCGTAGGGATCGACCAGCTCACCAGTCACCGCATGGACCGCCATGGCGTTCACGGTGAAGTCGCGGCGCGCCAGATCCTCGAGGAGGCTCTCGCCGAAGCGGACGGTCGGGCGACGATCGGGAGTCGGATACCACTCGGTCCGGTAGGTGGTGATCTCGACCGTCACTCCGGCGAAGACGAGGCCGATCGTCCCGAACGCTTCGCCGACCGTGTAGATGCTGTCGGCCCCGGCTTCCTGCCCGAGCCGTTTCGTTTCGTCGGGGTGCGCCGAGGTCGTGTAGTCGAGGTCCGTGACCGGGCGACCGAGCAACAGGTCGCGCACGACGCCGCCGACGAGATACAGCTCATGCCCGGCGGCAGTGAACACCCGGGCCAAGCAGTCGTTGATGTCGCGTAGTGCTGGCGGCAGTCGTTGCAGGACGGTACGGGCGTGCTTCGTCTCGACACTCGCTGGATACCGCTCGGTCATCCTCCACGCTCCCGACACACCCTGCCATTGTACCTGAGGCGTCCGAGGCTCCCGGGTCAGCGAGCGCCGCAGCGCTCGGACGAGGAGCGTGATCCTACCGTGCTCGCGTGAACGCGTCTCTGTCCCTTCGCACGTTGTTCTCAGCAGCAGCGGTCAGGGCCCCTTTGGGGGCATCGATTTGGGACGAATCGGTGACCAAGTTGGCACACTGTTCCGTCGACACTTCAGGCAGGAGCGCAGCGGTGAGCGGGTATACTTGCCAGCCGGTCACGCCGACCAGGATAGGTCCAGCACCGTGAGGGATCTTACGATCACGACTCAGAAAATGGTGCTCCGGCTCGATGCGACCGGTCGCATCGTCGCCGCTTCTCCGGCGGATGCCGTGCCGGTCGGTCACTGTCTGCACGATCTCGTCGTGCCCGACGAGCGCGCCCGGATCGACGCGCTTCTGGCTGCGCTGCGCGCCGGGGAGCCGGTGTGGAGCGAGGTCACACTCGCGCATGGCGGCCGTTGCCAGCGCTATCAGTGCGGCGCGGTTCCGGGAGAGTTCGGAACCAGTACGTGGCTTCTCCATCCGCTCCCGGAGCCGGGGGAGGTGCCCTGGGGGAACGAGCGGGAACTCGAGCGCTGGCTCGGTGCTTTTCTCGTCGAGCAGGTGGAGATCGGGGCACTCGTTTTCGACCGCACCGGGTACCTCCGCTACCGCAATGCGACGGGTGCCCGCTTGCTGGTCGGCGACAGCGCGGCGTTGCCGGTCGGGAGTACTGTCGCGACGCTCGAGCAGGTCGTGGCAACGACCTTCGTCGAAGGAGCGGTGGCTGCTGGTGCGCTGCGGGAGGCGATCGAACAGGGGCAGCCACTGCGCCAAATCGAACTCGAACGCCGCGATGGTCTGGTGGTCGAACTCGACTACATCCCCGTGCGCGAGGAAGAACTGCTCGTCGCCCACGTCATCCGCCTGCGCGACATCACGGTGCGCCGGGCAACCGAGCGACGGGCTGCCGCCTTCGAGGCCCGTTACCGTGAGCTGGTCGAGCTCCTCCCGGTCGTCGTCTACCGCGCGCCGGCCGATGCGATCGCCGAGACGAGCTACGTGAGTCCGCAGATCGAACAGCTGCTCGGGTACACGGCCGACGAGTGGCTGGCGCAACCGGGTATGTGGCGGCGGCACCTCCATCCGGACGACCGCGATTGGGTCGTCACAGCGATCGAGCACGCGGTCGCCGACGGTCGAGAGTTCTCGCTCGAATACCGGATGGTGCGGCGCGACGGCTCGGTCGTGTGGGTGCAGGACTGGGGACGCGTCCAGCAAGACGATGTCGGTGGCCGGTTCATCCACGGCGTGATGCTCGACATCACCGAGCGCAAAGTGGCCGAACAGGCTCGTGCCGAGGCGGAGGGGCGACTCGCGGCGCTCGTCGCAGCGATGCCGGCGATCGTGTACGTCGTCGATGCCGTGCCGATCGTTCGCGAGGACGGCGTGCCGACCTACCCGGTCCGCTACGTCAACGAGTACTTCGAGACGCTGACCGGCTATCCGGTCTCGGCGCTGTATGAGCGTCCGGGCCTCTACGCCGAGCTCGTCCACCCGGACGATCGCGAGCGCTACGCGCGCGAGGCGCTGCGTACCGACGAGACCGGCGAGCTGTTCGACCTCGAATACCGGCTGGTCCGGCGCGACGGTCGGGTGATCTGGGTGCGCGAGCGTGCTGTGCTCCTCCGCGACGCGCAGGGGCGTCCGGTTGCCTGGCAGGGGCTGACGATCGATATCACCCAGCAGAAGGCGACTGAGCAGGCGTTGCGGGATGCCGAGGAACGCTACCGCACCCTGGTCGAGCAGCTGCCGGGTGCAATGCTGGTCGCTTCGGCCCGCCCGCGCTGGCTGGACGACGGCACGCCAGCCTTCGACCTGGTCTACGCCAGCCCGCAGATCGAACGGCTCACTGGCTATCCGCCGGCGGCCTGGGAGGAGCCAGGGTTCTGGATGCGCGTCATTCATCCAGACGACCGGCAGCACGTCCTGCGTTGCCTGGAGCGCTGTCTCGAGAGCCGGCAGAGTCAGGCCGTCGAGTACCGGTTGATCCGTGCCGATGGGCGGACGATCTGGATTCGCCACGAAGCGACCCTGATCGCGGACGAGGCAGGGGAACCACTCTATTGGCAGTCGCTGCTCCTCGATCGCACGGCCGAGAAGCAGGCCGAGGAGGCGCTCCGCGAGGCAGAGGAGCGGTTCCGCCTGCTCGCCGAGCATCATCCGGGGGCGGTTGCCATCGTGGAGCCGGAGCCGGTGCCACTTCCGGACGGCACGCTCGGCTGGCGGACGCTCTATGCGAGCCCGCGCATGCTCGATTTCACCGGGTATACCGCCGAGGAGTGGAGCGAGTTCGGTGTCTGGATGCGCGGAATCTATCCGGAGGACCGCCCACGGGTCCTCGCCGAAGCCGAACGCTGGTGCACCGAGGGGCCGGCGGGACCGCTCGAATACCGCTTCCAGCGCAAGGACGGGCGGCTCGTCTGGCTACGCCAGGACGGTGCGCTGGTCCGCGACGAATCGGGCCGTCCGCGGTACCTCTACCTGATCACGCTCGACATCACCGAGCAGCGCGAACTTCTCGAACAGCTACGCCTGGCCGAGGAGCGCTACCGTACGCTCGTCGAGCAACTGCCGGGTGTCGTCGTGATCCGCCCATTGCTACCGGAGCCGGCAGCGTTCCAGTCTGCACCGCCGAACCCGTACGTCAGTCCAGCGATCGAGCGGCTCACCGGGTTCACGGTCGAGGAGTGGGACAACCAGCGCTTCCTCGCCCAGCTCCACCCGGATGATCGGGAGCGGGTGCTGGAGACGATCTTCGCGGCCGATCGGACTGGTGCGCCGATTTCGATCGAGTACCGGCTGTTCCGCAAGGACGGCTCGGTCGTCTGGGTGTGGAGCGTCTCGCACGTCATCCGTGCAGCCGACGGGACACCGCTCTACCGGCAAGTCCTGCTCACCGATATCACCGAGCGCAAGCAGATCGAACTGGCGCTCCGCGAAGCGGAGGAGCGCTACCGTACGCTGATCGAGCAGCTCCCCGGTGCGGTGATCGTCCGTTCCGGGCTCGCCTCCGAACCGGACGGACGCCTGCGCATCGAGTACGTCAGCCCGACGATCGAACGCCTGACCGGTTTCACGCCGGCCGAATGGCTGGAACCGGGACGCTGGTCGGGTCAGCTCCACCCGGACGACCGCGAGCGGGTTCTCGCTGCCATGCACGAGTCGGAGCGGAGCGGTGCACCGCTCGATCTGGAATACCGGTACATCCGAAAGGATGGGCGGGTCATCTGGATCTGGCACCTGGCACGCGTCATCCCCGATGCCGAGGGGCGGCCGGCCCAGCGCCAGGTGCTGCTCATGGACATCACGGAGCGGAAGCAGGCCGAGCTGGCGCTGCGCGAGGCGGAGGCGCGCTACCGTGCGCTCGTCGAGCAGCTTCCGGGCGCGCTCCTCATCCGCTCAGCCTCGTCCGAGTTGCTGCCGGACGGGACGCGCCAGTACACCTTCCACTACATCAGTCCGGGGATCGAGCAGCTGACCGGTTTCACGCCGGAGGAGTGGCGCGTTCCCGGCACCTGGACGCGCCAGATGCACCCGGAGGATCGCGAGCGCGTCTTCGCAGCCATGCTCGCGTCGGAGGAAACCGCCGAGCCGCTCGATATCGAATACCGACTCTTTCGCAAGGACGGATCGCTCGTCTGGATCTGGCACAAGACCGAGGTGCTGTTCGACGCGGAGGGGAAGCCGCTCTACCGGCAAGTTCTGCTCCTCGATGTCACAGCCCGCAAACGAGCCGAAGAAGCGCTGCGAGCTGCCGAGGCGCACTACCGCACGCTCGTCGAGCAGTTGCCAGCGGCCGTCATTCGCGTGGCGGCGCACGCCCAGCGCTTGCCGGACGGCCTACCGGGGTACGAGACGAGCTACGTCAGTCCGCAGATCGAAGCGATCACCGGGTTCACGCCCGAGGAATGGAAGCAGCCAGGGATCTGGGCACGCCAGCTCCATCCGGAAGACCGCGACTGGGTGCTGGAGCAGCTCTGGCGACACGAGGAGACCGGCGAACCACTGCGTCTCGAGTATCGCTTCCTACGCAAGGACGGCGAGACGGTTTGGCTCTGGCACGAGGTGCGCGCGATCCGCGGTCCGGACGGTGCGATCGAAGGTCGCCAGGCGATTTTGATGGACATTACCGAGCGCAAGCGGATGGAGGAGGCGCTCCGGGCGGCCGAGGAACGGTTCCGCACGCTGGTCGAGCAAGTTCCGGCCGCGCTCGTGATTCTCGATCCGCACGCGCAGTGGCTGCCGGACGGCCTGCCCGGTTACCGGACGCTCTACGCGAGCCCACGCATATTCGACCTCACCGGCTATACACCGGGGGAGTGGGAGCAGCTGGGTATCCTGGCCCGATCAGTGCATCCGGATGATCGGTCGGCTCTGCTGGAGTTCCTGCAACGCGTCGAGGCGACCGGCGAGCCGGCGAACCTGGAGTACCGGTTCGTCCGCAAGGATGGTCAGATCGTCTGGCACCGGCTCGGCATCTGGCCGCTCCGTGCTGCGGACGGAGCGGTGTCGCACTGGCATGCGCTCATGCTCGACGTCACGCGGGAGAAGGAAGCCGAGCGGGCGTTGCGGGAAGCGGAAGAGCGCTATCGCAACCTCGTCGAACAGCTTCCGGCAGTCGTCTACGTGGAAGGCGTGACGCCGGTCCGCTATCCGAACGGGCGGCTCGATCGGCCGCTGTTGTACGTGAGTCCGCAGGTCGAGGAACTGACCGGCCATCCGCCCGAGGCGCACCAGCGTGACCGCTCACTGTGGGTGCGTGCCATTCATCCGGACGACTACCAGCGGGTGCGCCAGGAAACGCGGGAGGCCTGGGCGACGGGTCGTTTCCACAGCGAGTTCCGGATCGTCCACCGTGACGGGAGCGTCCGCTGGCTGGAAAGCACCGCGCGCCTGATCCGCGATGCCGACGGCAAGCCGGTCGCCTGGCAGGGGGTGATGCTCGACGTCACCGAACGGAAGCGGATCGAGGAAGAACTGCGGGTCGCCGAGGAACGGTACCGCTCGCTGGTCGAGCAGATCCCGGCTGCGGTGATCGTGACGGCGGCACAGCCGGTCCTGCTCCCGGACGGGACGCTCCACTATCCCATTACCTACGTGAGCCCACGGATCGAAGAAGTGACCGGCTTCACGCGCGAGGAGTTCGAAGGAACTCCTGGTCTCTGGTTCAGCCGCATGCATCCCGAGGACCAGCCGCGCGTCTTCGCCGAAGCGCAACGGACCGACGAGAGCGGTGAGCCGTTCCAGGTCACCTTCCGCTGGCAGCGGAAGGACGGTCGCTGGATCTGGCTCGAGAACCGTGCCGTCATGATGCGGGACACACAGGGACAACCGCTCTTCTGGCATGGTCTCTTGATCGACGTCACCGAGCGGAAGCGGACCGAGCAACTGCTGGTCACCCAGACGACGCTCCTGCGGCTCATCGCCGAAAGAGCACCGCTGAGCGAGATTCTAGATCACTTGTGTCGACTCGTCGAGGACCAGGCACCAGGTCTCCGCTGCTCCGTGTTGCTGCTCGGTTCGGACGGCCGGTTGCACCACGGCGCTGCCCCGAGCCTGACGCCGGAAGCGATGCGGTCGATCGAAGGGCTCGCGATCGGGCCGCAGGCCGGAAGCTGCGGAACCGCTGCTTACCTCAACCAGCCGGTCTACGTGACCGATACGCGCACCGACCCACGTTGGGCGGACTGGCGCGCTATCGCCGAGCGCTTCGAGCTTCGTGCCTGCTGGTCAACGCCGATCCGGGACGCGAGCGGCAGCGTCCTCGGTACGGTGGCGCTCTATGCGAGCGAGGCACGCGCTCCACGACCGGAAGAGGAGCGGTTGCTCGAGCTCGCGACGCAGCTCGCTGCGCTGGCGCTGGAGCACTGGCGCGAGTCGGAAGAACTCCGCCACCGCGCGTTCCATGACCCATTGACCGGCTTGCCGAACCGGTTGCTCTTTCTCGACCGGCTCGAACATGCACTCGCACGGGCCGAACGGGACGGAGGCATCGCGGTCCTCTTCGTCGACCTAGACGACTTCAAGCGCATCAACGACACCTGGGGACACGGAGCCGGCGACCTGGTGCTCCAGGAGGTGGCTCGACGGTTGGCCCGGAGCGTGCGCGCCGGTGACACGGTCGCCCGGTTCGCTGGCGACGAGTTCACTGTGCTGCTCGAGGGGGTCTCCGATCCCGACGAAGTACGGCGCGTCGCTGAGCGGCTCATCGCCGCGCTGGCTGAGCCGATCGATTTCGAACTCGCGACCGCACGCGTCAGCCTCTCGGTCGGGGCGGCGCTCGGCATCGGCTCACCGCTCCCGGACAGCGGCACGCTGCTCCTCGCTGCCGACCAGGCGCTCTACCGGGCGAAGCGAAGCGGCAAGTGTTGCGCGGAACTCGTTCTGCTCGGCCCACAGGATGACCGTACCGGCGCGTGAACGGGGTGGTCGGTGATGGACGAGCGGCGAGAGCGACGGGGATGGTGGTTTCTCAGCGCAACCGTTCCACTGCTCCTGCTGGTCGCGTTCACGCTCGGCCTCCTTCCCGACCCTGCACTGATCGTGCCGCATGGGCATTTCATCGTGGTCACGATCGTCTCCGTCGTGTCCTTCGTGGTCGCTGCGCTGGTACTCACGGCAGCGGTTCAGATCGCTGATTTCCGTGTCCTCGCGTTAGCGCTCGCCTTCCTGTCACTGAGCGGGCTTTTCGCGATCCACGGCCTCGCGACACCGGGCGTCATCGCACCGGGGACGAACGGGTGGGTCGGGGTTTCGGCGCGCCTCGCGCTGTTCGGGGGCTCCTGGTTCCTGGCCGCGAGCGCGCTCGAGTCGCGTATCGCAGCACACCGGACACTCCTGCGCTATCGCGGGTGGATCGCGTTGGGGACGGCACTCGTGCTCGTCGCCTATGGAAGCGTGGCGGTGAGCGATCTCGCGCTCCAGCGTGCAGCCGCCCTGGGAACCGCTGTGCGGCCCGGCTGGCTGCGGACGCTCGAGCAGCTGGCCGCCATGATGAGTGGTGGTCGTGGCGCGCTGATGCTCGGCCTAGCGAGCCTCGCCCTTTCGCTGCTGGCCTTCGCCCACTACTGGCGTGTGGCGCGACGCTGGATGACCCCACTCGTCCAGGGGCTTCTCGTGACCTGTCTTTTTCTCGCTCAGGCACAAGTCTCGTTGCTCGTCGCACCGGTGTGGCACCTGAGCTGGTGGGAGTATCACGTTCTGTTGCTCGCTGGCTGCCTGGCTGCGCTCAGGGGGCTCGTCCGCGAGTACGCGTTGTCGGGATCCTGGCGAGGTGTGCTGGAGGGGTTACTCCTGCGCGATGCGCTCGAACATCTCGAGCGTGGCTACACCGAGGTCATCGCCGCGCTGGCGGCAGCCGTCGAAGCGAAGGACATCTATACCAAGGGACACAGTGTGCGTGTCGCGCGGCTCGCCGCCTTGATCGCGCGGGAACTCGGGTTGCCACCTGAGCGCGAGCGTATCCTGTACCAGGCGGGAATCCTTCACGATGTCGGCAAGATCGGTATCCCCGACGCGATCCTGCAGAAGCCGGGACGGCTCACTGCCGAGGAGTTCGCGCTGGTCCGCGAGCACCCGGTGCGGAGCTGGGAGATCGCTCGTCAGATCCGCTCCTTCGCACCGATGCTCCCGGCGATCCGCTGGCACCACGAGCGACTCGATGGGAGCGGATACCCGGACGGTCTCCAGGGCGAGGAGATCCCGCTCGATGCCCGCATCCTCGCGGTCGCGGACGTTTTCGATGCGCTCACCTCGGTGCGGCCGTATCGTGCAGCGTTGAGCGTCGAAGAAGCGCTCGCGCTCCTGCGCCAAGAGGCTGGAACCCGCTTGGACCCCGAGTGCGTGGCTGCACTGGAACGGCTGGTCGAGCGGTACGGTGTCTCGCTCGTCGGGAATGAGCGAGAAACGAAGCAGCGAGCCAGGCCACTCGTCGAGCCGTCGATCGAGCACCGGTGATCGTGCCCGTTGGGCACGGTATCATCATCCAGCAGGGGAGGAGCGGTGGCCGGGCACACGGTACGCCTCGTCGCGATCCAGCGTATCGCCGGCAGGGATCTCTGGGTTCTCCCGGCGACGTTCCGCGATCTGTGGGCGCTCGCGCGCTTGCAGCGCGCCTGTTTCGAGCGGCGTCAGGCCTATAGCTTTTTCGCCTTTCTCGTCCTGTGGATGTGGCCCGGCGTGCGCGTACTCGTGGCGCGCGTCGGGGACGAACTGGTCGGGAGTATCGTCGGGGATCGTCGCGGACGACATGCCCGGGTGCTCAATCTCTGCGTCAGTCCGGCCTGGCGACGGCGCGGCATCGGTACGGTCTTGTTGGCAGCGCTCGAACGCGAGCTCGCTGCCGACCTCTATACGCTCATGGTCGAGGACAAGAACGCGCCCGCGTTCGCGCTGTACCGGCGTTTCGGCTATGTGCCGGTTGCGGAGATCCGCCACTATTACGGGCGCAACCGCCACGGCGTCCTCATGCAGAAGCGCCGTGGCGAGCGTGCGTCCTGGCACGAGTGAACGGCGCTACCAGCACCGGCCGCTGAGGCAGACCGATCCCTGCCCAGGATTGTGGAGCATCAGCAGGATCCCGGCTCCCCAGACGACGATGAACAGGAGCGCGAGAACCACTGCGGTCAGGACGATCGCCTTGCCGCGTGGCGTCAACGGTTCCGGCTGCATCCCGATAAAGCCCATCGTCCGCCCCTTCCGTTCCCGCAGCGGATTGTAGCGCGTGGCTTGACTCTTGTCTCCTGAACGCGCGAGTGCCCTCGGCGCTGCGTGCGCGCTCGCTCGACCGGACAGTACTGTGCGCGTCAAGCGCAGCAACGAGCGAGGCAGTCCCGGGTGGGGACTACCTCGGCGCGTCTCGGAATGGTGCCTCTCGGTCGTTCACTGTGCCGCGTGGATGATCTCCCCATCTTCCCAAAGGGGATCCGTCGTCAGCAGCGCGCGGAGTTCGCGGTACCAGCGGTCCTGCCCCGGTGCGCTCGCGTTCTTGCGGTACGCTGCGCGATCATCGAAGATCGCGACGGCGATGAGTTCATCAGGCTGCTCGTCCGGTTTGAACAGGTAGGCGGCATGGAAGCCCTGTACCCGGGGAGCGTGTTCGCGATCCCAGCGCTCGAAGAGCTGGCGAACGGCACCCTCTCGGCCCGGCTGGACCTTCAGGTGGAAAATACTGCCGTACATCACTGAACTCCTCTTGTCGATGCTCCGGATCGGTCGAGGCGTCTCTCACACCTCGGTGACCTCGCCGGCTCCACGGGCGATCCGGCCATGCCCGAGGCCGTCGAGTCGAGCCTGCCACGCGTCGGCGATCGGACGGAACGCAGTGGCGTGCTCCTCGGAATCCCAGAGAGCGATCCCGAGCGTCTGTCCGCCCTCAGCCTGGATCAGGAAGAAACGCCGGAAACCGGCTGCCTCCCGCAGCTTCGGCCAGAACTCCTCGGCAGCCGCCGCGAGCGTCGCCTCGCGCGTCTCCGGCTGCAGCGATCGGAGAACGTAGGTCGCGTACATCGAACACCTCGCAATGCGTGCGTCGTCGGATCACGACTCGTGCAGGATAGGGCTGCGGGGTTCGTCGTCTACAGGGCAAACGCTGGTCGCGGGGTGCTCGATCGGTGCGCAGTGACACGTGCTCAGTGACAGCTGGCGCTGCCGCTGTCTTCGTAGGGTGTGCCAGCGATGCTGATGAACTGCCAGCTGTACCGGTCAGAAGAGAGCTCCAGGCGCAGGACGCCGTAGGTGGCATCCGTTGCGACTGCGCTGGTGGGCAGGCGATCACCGAGGGGACGGAGACTCCGTCCGCCGGTACCGACGACGAACTGGACCATCCCGTGCTCCGGATCGGGACGACCGTTGGCATCGAGTGGCTGGAACCGCTCGTAGTCATGGTCGTGCCCACTGAGGACGACATCCACTCCCATACGGCTGAGCAGTTCCCAGATCGGTTGCAGCGACTCGAAGTTCCCGTGCTCACCGGAACTCCACCGCGGATGGTGCCAGTACGCCAGCGTGCACCGGGTGGGGTGTGCCGCGAGGTCGGCACGGAGCCACTGGTACTGCGGCGACCGCTCGTCGCAGCCGCCTACCGGCTTGCAGTTGGAGTTCAGGACGACGATGTGCCAGGCACCGAGATCGTAGGAGTACCAGCCCTGGCCGGGAAGCCCCGCGCTCGCGCCGAAGTAGTCGAAGTACGGTCTGGCGTTGCGCGATCCGTATTCGTGGTTGCCGACCGTTGGGCGCAGACGTTCCTTCGAGCGGCCATACAGTGGATCGAAGCAGTCGGCGAATTCTGCCGCTGTCCCGCGCTCGTAGACGACGTCACCGAGCAGCGCGATGGTTCCCGGCTGTTGCGCCAGGAAGGCGGCCACAGCATCGTCGTTCTTCGACTGGCACGTCGCGGCGTCGCCGACGGCCCAAAGGATCGCTGGCACGTCTACCGTCGGTGCGGGAGTAGCTGACTCGACGGCTGGTGCCGGGGTCAAGGGGTTCGCGTGGCTGGCCGTACATGCGGTGAAGAGACCGAGTACGAAAAGGATGAGTGGCAGACGGGATGTTCGACGCATTGGAGCGACACTGCCTCCCTTCAGCCTGCGATGGGCTGCGTGTCGATGACGACCTCGTCGAAGCGGATATCGAATGTCCGACCGGTGCTGTTCTCGCCCAGCTGCAAACGCCCGACCGGCTCGGTTCCCAGGTTCCCACTGATCGTCGCGATCGGGTTTCCGTCGTACGAGACCTCCACGCTTCCGCTCGTGACGACGACGTGGAGCAGGAGCGTGTGCCAGGTACCAGGTGTCACGCTGGTTGTCGTCGTCGTGCTTTGCCCAGCGACGTCGTTCCGGAAACCGAGCTTACCCGTGCTCGAGAGGAAGACCCCGCCGAGCGAACCTCCCGTCGCAGTCCGCAACTTCAGGAGGTAGACGGTGTTCGCTCCCTGCGAGGAGACGAAGAAGCGGATCCGGACGTAGACATCGCTCGTCGTGCTCGGGAGGCTGGCGTAGGCATAGGCTGCGGTGCCGCTCATCGAGAATGCGCGTGCAGCGTACTGGCCGCTGTACGGTTGGTCGGTCGTCACCGCGAGACCGCTCACCGTCGACCAGGCAGCGAGCGTTCCCGATTCGAAGTCGTCGGCGAAGAGCGCGAAGGTACCGGTCGTGACCGTGACGGAGGCACTGGGCGGTGATGCGTTCCCCACCTGGTCACGTGCCGAGACAGCATACGAGTACGAAGTGCTGGCCTGTACTGTGGTATCGACGTAGCTCGTCGTGTCGCCGAGTGAGACGAGGAGCGTGCCGTCGCGATAGACGTCGTAGCCCGCGATGCCAGTGAGGTCAGTCACGGCCTGCCAGGTGATCGTGACGCGGCGGTTACCAGCGACGGCGGTCACGCCACTCGGTGCTGGCGGTGGGGTCAGGTCGATCGTCCAGGTCCAAGTCGCAGGCGAGGGATCGGTCGTGCCTGCCGAGTTCACTGCTGCGACGCTGAACGTGTGAGTTCCTTCGGTGAGACTCTCGAGCGTAAGCGGGCTGGTACAGGTGCTCGGCGTCGCGCCGTCCAGTTGGCAGCGAAATGTCGCGTTCGGATCGTTCGAGGCGAACGCGAACGTCGCCGAGCTGCTGTTGGTCAGCGCGGGTGGTGTCGTGGTGAGGGTCGTATCCGGTGCTGCTGGTGCTGCGGTGATCTCCCAGCTGAAGGTCGCGGGTGTGGGATCCACGTTCCCGGCCAGGTCGACGGCCGTGACGCTGAACGTATGGATGCCTGCCGGGAGTCCCGTGTACGTGACCGGGCTCGTGCACAGTTGGGCTGTTGTGCCGTCCACACTGCAGCGGAAGGTCGTCAGCTCGTTCGCGGCAAAGGCAAAGGTGGCGGTCGTCTGATCCGTCGAAGCTGGCGGCGTACTCGCGAGCGTCGTTTCCGGTGGAACAGTATCGGCTGGCGCGTCGATTGGTCCGGTATCAGCGACGACCTCGTCGAACCGTACGTCGAAGAGCCGGCCAGTGCTGTTCTCCCCGAGCTGGATCGCCGTCACCTGGTTGGTGCCGAAATTCTGGAAGCTCTGGTGGACGCGCGCCCCGTCGTACCAGATCTCGATAAAGCTGTCAGCCCCCGTCCGCACGTGCACTTCCAACGTATGCCAGCTCCCTTGCGTGACTGCCGTTGAGGTCGTGGTACTTTGCCCGGCGACGTCGTTGCGGAAACCGAGCTTGCCTGTGGCCGAGATGAAGATCCCACCCAGCGACGTCGTTCCGCTGCGCCACTTGAGGAGATACACCGAGTTGGCCCCTTGGCTGACGGCCAGGAACCGGATGCGAGCGGAGAAATCGCTTACCGAGCGCGAGAGCGTACCGAACGCATACGCGACCGTCCCGCTGGTCGAGAGCGCGCGAGCCGCATAGGTGCCGGAGTACGGGGCATCGCTGGTGAGACCGAGGCCGTTGACGCTCGACCAGCGGACGAGCGTGCCGCTCTCGAAGTCGTCCTCGAACAACCGGAGGCTGGGGGTCGTCACGGTCGCGACGGGCGAGTCGACCGAAATATTGCCAGCGTTGTCGCGGGCACGGACCGTGTAGCGATAGGACGTCGCTGGGTGGACAGTCGAGTCGGTGACGCTCGTCACTGGTCCGAGGCGGAAGAGGAGCGTGTCGTCGCGATAGACGTCGTAGCCAGCGAGACCGTTCGGGTCGCTGACACTCGACCACGAGAGGTCGACGCGGGCGCCGCTCACAGCCGTCGCTTGGAGGTCGCTCGGAGCTGGTGGTGCCGTGGTATCGATGGTCCAAGACCACACAGCTGGCGTGGGGTCCGCATCGCCCTCTCCGTCGACCGCCCGTACGGAAAAGGTATGGATCCCTTCGCTGAGGTCATCGATCGTCCACGGGCTCGTGCACACGGTGCCTGGTGAGGCATCGAGCTGGCATTCGAAGGTTGCGGCTGCATCGCTCGAGCTGAACGTGAACGTTGCACTCGGGAGGTTCGTGAGTGCCGGCGGACGAGAAAGGAGAGTAGTTTCCGGTGCCGCAGGAGCGATGACCTCCCAAGAATGCGTTGCGGGCGTCGGATCGGTATTGCCTGCGGCATCTGTCGCAGTCACACTGAACGTATGAGTGCCGATGGCGAGGTTCGTCAAGGTGAGCGGGCTCGTACAACTCTGGGCTGGTGAACCGTCGAGGCTACAGGCGAAGGTCGCAGCCTCACTGGCCGCGAAGGCGAAGGTGGCGGATGTCTCTGTCGTGGAAGCGGCCGGCGTAGCAGTGAGCGTGGTCTCGGGCGGCGTCGTATCAGGTGGAGGAACGGGCGGTACCGTCACACGCACGTCATCGAAGCGGACGTCGAATGTGCGCTTGGTGAGGTGCTCGCCGATCTGTATACGGCCGATGGTATTGGAGCCGAAGCTCTGGGACGTACCGAGAAGCGGTGTTCCATCGTACCAGAGCTCGATCCGGCTCCCCGTGCCGGTGGCGATGCGCAGGCGCAGCTGGTGCCAGGTACTCGCTGTCACTGTCACAGACGTGTTGATCGTCGTGCCGGTTACCTCGTTGCGGAACGCGAGACGACCGTTCGCGGTGATCTGGACGAGCCCGAGACCGCGTCCGTTCGGGGTGAGGAGGCGCAGCACGGTCACTTGGTCATTCTTCCCGCGACCAGCGAGGAAGAACCAGCCCTCCGCCATCGTGTCGGCTTGCGCGACCGGGAGCAGGGCGACCGCGTACGAGGCGGTTCCGCTCGTCGATTGCGCCCGCGCAGCGTAGAGCCCGCTATACGGTTGGAGCGTCGTCAGTGCGAGACGGTTGACGGTGGCCCAGCGCGCGAGCGTGCCGCTCTCGAAGTCGTCGGAGAACAGCGTGGCACTGGTTGAGATCGTGACCGGTGCACTGACGACCGAGCGGTTGCCGACCGCGTCGAGCGCGACGATCTGGTAGGAATAGGTGCGGTCAGGCTGCAAACCCCTGTCGCTGAAGCTCCGCGTGCTTCCGGGAACGGTCGCGATCGCGACACCATCCCGCAGGACTTCGTAGGAAGTGACCGCATAGTCGTCCGTCGCAGCGTCCCAGGCGAGCGCGACTTCCTGGCTCGACACGAGTGTCGCCCGAAGGTTGCCTGGTGCTGTGGGCGCGGTCGTATCGTTCGGGCCATGACAGGGGACGCTCGTGCCATCGCGTACTTGCCCAGCGAGGTCGACGAAGCTCAGATCGGCCTGGCTGGAGGCGAGCGAGGCGACCAGGACACCGTAAGCCGCAGGAGGCTGGTCGAGGCTAGCCGCCACCCGCGCATCGCTCCGCACGAAGGCGCGGATGCCGTGTCCCCCGGTCCCGACCACGAGCTGGACTAAGCCGTTCGACGTTGGCTGCCCGTTGCGGTCGAGTGGAACCCATCGTTGGTAATTGTGGTCGTGCCCGACGAGTACAAGTTCCACACCGAACTGGTAGAGGAGTTCCCAGATCGGCTGGAGTGCTGGCGTGTCCCCTTGCGGTCCGATACTGAAGCGTGGGTGGTGGAAGTAAGCGATGGTACAACCATCGCGATGCGCCTGGAGGTCGCGGAGCAGCCACTCGTACTGCGGCGTACCAGGGGAGAACTGGCCGAACTGAGTTGTGGAGTTGAGCGCGATGAAGTGCCAGCCACCGGCATCGACGCTGTAGTAGTCGGGCGGGGACTGCCAGTAGCGGAGGTACCCCTCGGCGATATCGCCTTCGTACTCATGGTTGCCGACGACCGGGTTGGTGACAGCGCGGAATGCCGAGTAGAGGGATCCGTCCGTTCCGTAGTAGTTCAGGAACTCCGTGTACGAACCCTTTTCGTAGAGATCTCCCAGGTAGAGGAACATGTTCGGCGAGAGCGAGGCGATGAGCTGGGCGACTTGTGCCGAGTACATCCCGTCGTTCCCACCGTCACCGACTGCAGCGATGCGGAACGGTTGCCCACTCGGCGGGGTCGAGCCAGTCGTCGGTTGAAAGCCGGTCGGGATCGGTGGCAGTGTCGTGACACCGTTCTGGAAGAACAGCGTGATGCTGGTCGGCGAGCTCACGAATCCATCGGACATGAGGGCACTCACAGCGAGTGTGTGTTGTCCGTCGACGAATTGCGTGGTCGGGAGCGTGAACTGGTACGGAGCGAAGAACTCGGTGAGAAGGTAGTTCCCGTCCAGGGTGTAGAGCATTCGCTGCACGCGTGGAGCTGGACCGCTCGTCGTCGCGCTCGCTTCGATCGTGACCGCACCGGAGACGAGTGCGCCGCTCGGCGGACGACTGAGGCAGACCGTGACGAGATAGGCGCCGTACGGGGGACTCGAGGTCGCGCAGCTGACGGCTGCGACTGGCCGTGCTGTGAGCCCGAGTGTTCCGAGCGCGAGCAGCAGTGCCATGAGTCCAGCGATGGCGACGTGGGGAAAACGCGTTCGCTGCGAGGTGGAGCGATCCATCGGTTCGGTTCCTTTCGTTGCCCGAGCCCTCGCGGCGATGGTCGGACCGCCGATCAGGTTTTCGGGGGAGAAGTGCGGGCAGGAAGGTTCTCGCTTCTCTATAGTCTAAGTTCACTCTCGACCGAGCGAGTGCTCGGTCGCTGTCCAATCGCTGGTCACGCGTTGTTCGATCGCCCACCACGCTGAGTACGCGCGCTTTGCTTCGCTTGATGCCTGCGAGTGGCGGCGACGGTATTCCCAGCGGGGCACGGAGCGTCGCTGTGACCGGAACCGGTATCTCCCCTTCTGAGGAGGGTTGTTATCCTTCACGGGAATACCGATGTCGAGGCTGGGGGAGCGAGGAGCGCGATGCAGCCGAACGAAATCACCCGGATCACCGAGCGAGTCCTCTCGCGGCTCGACCTCTTGAACAGTGCGCGTGAGCGCGCGCTCGCCGAGACGCGCCAGATCACGCGTCTGAGCGCCAACGCGGTGCGTGCAGTGCACCGCGGTGAGTTTGCGGAGGCGGAAGCACTGCTGGAAGAAGCGCGCCGGATCAAGGACGCGCTTACGGCGCACCTCGCGGAGTATCCGTCGATCTACTGGTCCGGCTATGTGCAGGACGCGCACAAGGAGTTCGCCGAAGCCAGCTTGACGCTCGCCCTGGTAGCAGGGCGACCACTACCAGGCCCGGAGACGCTCCAGGTGGAGGATGCCGTCTATCTCAACGCGCTCGGCGAAGCGTGCGGTGAGCTGCGTCGTCACATTCTGGACGTCATTCGCGCTGGCGACCTCGAGCGCGCTGAGGCGATCCTGGCTGTGATGGACGAGATCTACGGCGTTCTCGTGCAGGTCGACTATCCCGATGCGGTGACGAACGGCCTACGCCGGACGACTGACATGGTCCGCGGCGTGCTCGAGCGAACGCGCGGTGACCTCACGCTCGCGGTCGAGCACCAGAAGCTGAACGACGCCCTGGCCCGCGCTCGGCGGGCTTTCGGCCTCACCGAGGCGGGCCAGGCCAGCTGAGCGGCCCATTTTCAGGCGACGCCACGGAGCAGCTTTTCACATTCTTCCTTGTGGCGTGTCTCGTCGGAGATGATCTCCTGGAGGTCGTTGGCCAGTCCGTAGTCGCCGAACTCCTCGGCTTGCTTCATCCGCTCGACGTAGTTCTGGATCGTCCGCTCCTCGGCCTCGAGGACGCGCTCGATCATCTCGCGGTTCGAGTTGGCTTTCGGAACGGGCAAAGGCTCGTCCACCGGGACACCGCCGAGCGCGGTGATCTTGTTGGCCAGGAACAGCGCGTGGCGCAGCTCGTCCTGGATTTCCTTTTCGAAGAACTCGGCCAGCTCGATCCGATCCACGCCGGTCGCCGCGGCGGCATAGTGGATGTACATGATGATCGCCTGGAACTCGCCAGCCAGGTCACGGTTCAACCCGTCGATCAGCGTCTTCTTGTCCATGTTCTCCCTCCTTCCCTGCTAACCGACGACCGGAGTATAGCTGATCGGGCGTCAGGTCGTCGCAGCCGCCGCGCGTTCCGGTTGCCAGCGGAGATCGAGTTCGCGGTTGGCCCGCACCTCGTCCAGTCGCTTGTAGAAGGTGTTGTGCGGTGCCTGGCGCACGAACTCCGGATCACGCTCGACTTCCTCCGCGATCTGCCGCATCGCCGCGACGAAGCGGTCGAGCGTCTCCAGGCTTTCGGTCTCGGTCGGCTCGATCATGAGCGCTTCGGGCACGATCAGCGGGAAGGCGACGGTCGGTGGATGGAGCCCGAAATCGAGCAGCCGCTTCGCGATATCCATCGCCCGCACGCCGTGCCGCTTCTGACGGACGGCCGAGAGCACGAACTCGTGCATACAGGTGCGGTCGTATGGCACCTCGTAGACGTCGCGCAGGCGAGCCAGGAGATAGTTGGCAGCGAGGACGGCATCCTCGCTGACACGCCGGAGCCCTTCCGCGCCGTGCATGCGGATATAGGCCCAGGCCCGGATGTGCATGCCGACGTTGCCGTGGAAAGAATGGATCTTGCCGATCGAGCGTTCCGGCCAGTGCCAGGTGTATTCGGGATCTTCACCGGGGCGCCGGACGACGACCGGGCCGGGCAGGAATTCGGCGAGGTGCGCTTTGACACCGACCGGCCCGCTGCCTGGCCCGCCGCCGCCATGCGGCGTCGAGAACGTCTTGTGCAGGTTGAAGTGCATGATATCGACACCGAAGTCACCCGGGCGAGCGATCCCGAGCAAGGCGTTGAAGTTCGCGCCGTCGTTGTAGACGAGTCCCCCGACGCTGTGGATCAGGTCGACGATCTCGGTGATGTTCTCGTCCCACAGGCCGAGCGTGTTGGGGTTGGTGATCATGATGGCGGCGGTATCCGGACCGACGAGCTGACGGAGCTGGTCGATATCGACGTTGCCCCGCGCGTCGGACTTGACTTCGACGACGCGGAAGCCGGCCATGGCCGCAGTCGCCGGGTTGGTGCCGTGGGCCGAGTCGGGGATGATCACCGTGCGGCGCTGGTGCTCGCCACGCGCGTCGAAGTAGGCCCGAGCGATGAGGATGCCGGTCAGTTCACCATGGGCACCGGCAGCTGGCTGCAACGAAACAGCGTCGAAGCCGGCGATCTCGGCGAGGAACTCCTGCAGCTCGTACATGACCTGCATGATCCCTTGCACCGTTCGCGGATCCTGCAGAGGATGCAGGTGGGCGAAACCGGGCAAGCGGGCGACGACCTCGTTGATCTTCGGGTTGTACTTCATCGTGCACGAGCCGAGTGGGTAAAAGTCGATGTCCACCGCATGGTTGAGCTGCGAGAGCCGCGTGAAGTGCCGGACGACGTCGATCTCGCTGACTTCGGGAAGCGGGAGGTCATCCCGCAGGTGTTCTTCCGGCAGCGGTGCTTCCGGGACGTCCAGCTCGGGGACGCTGGTTCCTCTTCGACCCGGTTTCGAGAGTTCGAAAATGAGCGGTTCGACGCGCATGCGTCTGTCCTCCTCCGCGAGTTCCCAGCCTCGGCGGTAGCCTAGCATGTGCGTATCCGTTCAGCAATCAGGGACGTCGTCCAGGTGCCGTGGTCGTTGAGCGTTTGGAACGGTCGGAGCGTGCGCGGGCACACGGCGAGCGGCTCGGTCGAGTGCTAGAATCGCCACGAGCGATCGCTGCAGGGTGGAGCGCAACGGTGGCGGACGAGCGTGCGATCTACGGTGGTCAGGCAGTCCTCGAAGGCGTGATGATGCGCGGCGTCCGTCACATGGCGACGGCGGTGCGCTTGCCCGATGGACGCATCGCCGTGTGGGAGGAGCCGCTCGATCCTGCACGCTGGGCAGCGCGCGTGCGGCGCATCCCCTTCGTCCGTGGGGTTTTCGCCCTTTGGGAGACGCTCGTCCTCGGGGTGCGCGCGCTCGTCTTTTCGGCCCAGGTCGCGATGCGGTATGACCCGGAACTGCAGGACGAGCGCGGCGAGGGGACGGCCAGCGGTTCGCTCCGTGGGCTCCTCTGGGGCACGGTCGCCCTCTCGCTCGCGCTCTCGGTCGGGCTCTTCTTCCTGCTTCCGCTCGGCCTGGCGAGCGTCGTGGCCGGCTGGGTGAGCACTGGCTGGGCGATCCATCTCGTCGAAGGGACACTCCGGCTCGGTATCCTGCTCGGCTACCTGGCGCTCATCGGCCGCACGGCGGACATCGCTCGGGTCTTCGGCTATCACGGGGCCGAGCACAAGACGATCCACGCCTGGGAGCAGGGCTCGTCGCTCAGCGTCGAGGCAGCACGGCCGTACAGCGTGCTGCATCCGCGCTGCGGCACTGGCTTTCTCCTCATCGTCGTTGCACTCTCAGTCGTCGTCTTCGCGTTTCTCGGCTGGCCGTCACTGCTCTGGCGGATCGTCTCGCGGGTCGCCTTGATTCCGGTGATCGCTGCACTGGCCTACGAAGTGATCCGGCTGGGGGCGCGGTGGTACCGGCTGTGGCCAGTGCGCGTGCTCTTGTGGCCCAGTCTCGCGCTCCAGCGTCTGACGACCCGTGAGCCGGACGACGCCATGCTCGAGACAGCGGTGGTCGCGCTGCACCGGGTGCTGGTCGCCGAGGGGCAGGCGGTTCCGGCGCTGGAGGTCGGACGTCCGGTGATCGTCGTCGATAGTCTCGGTGCGGAGCGTTCCCAGGCGGTTCCGGTCGGGAGAGAGGCAGGGGAATGAGTACGAGCGCGAAGCTCTGGGGCGGGCGCTTCCAGAAGCCGACCCACGAACTCGTCGACCAGCTCAACGCGTCGTTACCGTTCGACCAGCGGCTGGCCCGCCACGATATCCTCGGATCGCTCGCGCACGTGACGATGCTGGCCCGGCAGGGGATCGTTCCCCTGGAAGACGCGCGAGCGATCGCCCAGGGCCTGCGAACGATCTTGCGGGAGATCGAGGAGCAGCGGTTCACGTTTCGTCTCGCTGACGAGGACATCCATCTCAGTGTCGAACGACGGCTCCGCGAGCTGATCGGCCCGGTCGCTGGCCGGCTCCACACCGCACGGAGCCGCAACGACCAGGTCGTTCTCGACTTCCGGCTCTGGTTGCGCGAGACGATCCTGGAGGTTGCCGAGGGGATCGTCGAGACGGCCGGGGCACTGCTCGATCTGGCCGAGGCGCATCGCGATGTCGTCATGCCAGGCTACACGCATCTCCAGCGTGCCCAGCCGGTCCTCTTCGCCCATCACCTGCACGCCTACGTGACGATGCTCGGTCGCGATCTCGCCCGGCTGCGGGAGCTCTACGGGCGCGTCAACCGGTCACCCCTCGGCTCCGGAGCGCTGGCTGGCGTGCCGTACCCGATCGATCGCCAGCTCGTCGCTGATCTCCTGGCGATGGACGGAATTTTGGAGAACAGTATCGATGCTGTTTCCGACCGCGACTTCGCCCTGGAGTTCCTGGCTGCTCTCGCCATCCTGATGGCGCATCTCTCGCGGCTGGCCGAAGAACTCGTGCTCTGGTCGACCAGCGAGTTCGGCTTCATCGAGTTCGACGACGCGTTCGCGACCGGTTCCTCGATCATGCCGCAGAAGAAGAATCCGGATGTCGCCGAGCTCCTGCGCGGCAAGAGCGGACGCGTTTTCGGACATCTCATCGGTCTGCTCACAGTCGTCAAGGGGCTCCCGCTCGCCTACAACAAGGACTTGCAAGAGGACAAGGAAGGCGTGTTCGACGCCGCCGACACGGTCACGCTGCTCCTGCGCGTCGTGCCGCCGATGCTGCGCACCATGCGGATCGATCGGGAACGGATGGCCGCGGCAGCCGAGGCGGGCTTCACGCTGGCGACCGATGTGGCGGATGCGCTCGTCCGGGCCGGCGTGCCGTTCCGGGAGGCGCACGAGGCAGTCGGCCGGCTGGTCGCGTACTGTATCGCCAACCGGAAAACGTTCGCCGAGCTGAGGCATGAGGAGCTGGCGCAGTTCCATCCCCAGCTGGCCACGGTCGACCTCCCGCGCACGGCCTGGGATGCTGTTCGGGCGCGCGAGCATCTGGGCGGGACGGGGCCGGAACAGGTGGCCCGCGCGCTCGCCACGAGCCGGAGCCAGCTGGCCGAAGCGAGCGAGTGGATCGTGGCGCAGCGGCGCCGCATCGAGCAGGCGTTCGCGCGCCTGCTGAGCGAGGATCTGCCATGACGAGCGTCGAGCCGGAAGCGCGATCCGTCGAGCGAGAGCGCATCCGCGTCGAACCGGTGCGGACGAGCGAGGAACTCGAACTCGTCTACGCCATCCGGAGCGAGGTGTTCGATCGCGAGCAGCATCTCACGACGTGGGTACGGGACTATCCGGAGGACGGGCGGAGTCTCAACGTTCTCGCTTGGATCGACGGCGAGGCGGTCGGCACCGGGCGCGTCTCGCTCTGGGGTGACGAGGCGCAGATTGCGTGGGTCGCGGTGCGCCGACCGTACCGGGGGCGGGGTGTTGGCCGGGCGATCATGGAACATCTGATCCGCTGGGCAGAGGAACAAGGCGCACGGGTCGCCACCCTCAACGCGCAGACTCATGCGCTCGAGTTCTACCGCAAACTCGGCTTTCGTCCGATCGGGCGACCGTTCTATATGGCACATATCGAGCACCAGCTCATGGAACGCGAGCTCCAGCCACGTGCACAAGGGGGAACGGCATGACGACCGTACGGCAGCCGATTCTGCTCCAGAAGAAGCCGGAGTGGTTCCGCGTACGACGCGAGCACGGGCCGAACTATCTCGAGCTGCGACGTCTGGTTCTCCAGGAAGGGCTCCATACCGTCTGCCAGGAGGCACGGTGTCCCAACATCTACGAATGCTGGAACCAGCGGACGGCCACCTTCATGATCCTCGGTGACCGCTGTACCCGGGCCTGCCGCTTCTGCAATGTCCGCTGGGGCCGCACCGGCACGGTCGACCTGGACGAGCCGCGCCGTGTGGCCGAAGCGGTCGAACAGCTCGGGCTCGACTTCGCAGTGATCACGTCGGTGAACCGAGACGATCTGCCCGACGGCGGGGCGAGTATCTTCGCCGCCACCATCCGCGAGATCCGCACCCGCATCCCTTCGTGCGGCATCGAGGTGCTCATCCCGGACTTCCAGGGCAACTGGGACGCCCTGCGGATCGTGGTCGAAGCCAAGCCGGAGGTTATCGCGCACAACATGGAAACAGTGCCCCGGCTCTTCCGGCAGATTCAGCCGTGGGACGACTACGGCCGCAGCCTCGAGCTGTTCCGCCAGGTGCGAGCGATGGATCCGACGATCGCCCTGAAGTCCGGCCTCATCGTCGGTATGGGCGAAACGTGGGACGAACTCCTGGCTGTCATGCGTGACCTGCGTGCGGTCGGCGTGGAAATCCTGACGATCGGCCAGTATCTCCCACCCACGCCCCGACACTATCCGCTCGATCGCTACTACACGCTGGAGGAATTCGAAGCGCTCCGCCGGATCGGCGAGGAGGAGCTCGGGTACGTCTACGTCGAGTCGGGCCCGCTCGTGCGCTCGTCGTATCATGCGAAAGAGCAGTACGAGCGGTACCGCCAGCGCCGGCTCGCGGAGCAGACGGGGTGAGCGAGGGTGACGAGCGAACCGGTCGTCGTCCTTCAGCTCGGTCGGGTTGCCTACGAGGCTGCTTGGGAACTGCAGCGGCGGCTCGCTGCTGCCCGGCGTGCTGGGACGATTCCCGACACCATTCTCCTGCTCGAGCACGAGCCGGTGTTCACGACGGGTCGGCGCGGGGGAACGCACAATCTCCGTCTCTCGCTCGCGGAACTGGCCACTCGCGGCATACACTATTACGTCACTGACCGCGGCGGCGACGTGACCTACCACGGGCCGGGGCAGCTCGTCGCCTACGTCATCCTGCGGCTCGGCGAGGGACAGCGGCGTGTCCGCCGCTTCGTCGAGCGCCTCGAGGCGACCGTGCTCGATGTCCTGGAGACGTACGGGATCGCGGGCTGGCTCGATCCGGCGCATCCGGGGGTGTGGGTCGGGAACGACAAGATCGCGGCGATCGGGATCGCGATCCACCACGGTGTCACGTACCATGGGATCGCACTGAACGTGACGACCGATCTGGAACCGTACGACTGGATCGTGCCGTGCGGCATTCCTGACCGCGGTGTGACCTCGCTCGTCCAGCTGCTCGGTCGTCCGCTTGAGCTCGCCGAGGTCGCTCAGCGGTGGTTGGAGGCATTCGCCCGGCGTTTCGAGCGCGACGTCCAGCTCGATCCCGAGCCGGTGCGCACGCTCGCCGATGTCCTGCCGCGCCTCATGAGCCGACCGGCGGCAGCAACCCGATCATGAGCGACTGCTCGATGATGTCGCGGCGGGCCAGGGCTTCCGCGCTGGCGATCGTCCAGCGGAGCGGGTGATCGGGGTACAGCTTTTCCAGCATCTCGCGGACTTGCCGCATCAGGTCGAGCGTCTTGTTGAAGGTGAGGACGAGATCGCCCTCGCTCAGCTCGATGAGCTGGGTGATTTCTGCCATCGTCGCGCCGTTGCACCAGGCGCGCATCGCGCCGTAGAAGCCTTCGTGATGGCCAGTCGAGAGGGCGAGGCCGTTGCGGCGCTCGATTTCGAACACTTCCTGTTCTAGGCTTTCCAGGCGGCGTCGCAGGAGGACGAGCTTCGTCGGGAGCGTGAAGTGGTTGGCGAACCGTGTCTCGCGGTCGAACGCGAACCAGGAAAAGACCTCGGCGACGTCCGCTGGATCGAGTCCCTTGAAGAAGTCCCGGTCGAGCATCTCGCAGATGATGAGGCCGTTGGTGTCGAATACGTCGGCCAGCGTGTCCGCCTTGTTCGTCGGATAGCCGCGGTGCAAGTAGCCGAAGTATTCGAGGACGTTCCGGATGCCACGCAGGAGTTCGCGGACGCGTCGTTCCTCGGCGGCGATCTCGCGCCCGAGTTGTGCTTCCAGTTCGGCGCGCTCCTGCTCGAGTCGCGCGATCCGTTGCAGGTTGCGCTGGTGCTCCTTGCGCCGATGGCAGGCGTGGCACGGGTGGCGGAAACGCTGCTGCGTGAGGTCGTGGACAGCCTGGCGGACTGCGGCGAGTCGCTCTTCGAGGCGGCGCCGTTCGGGTGCCATCCGGGCTTCCACCTGGCGTCGGTATTCGGTGAGCATCGCATCCAGGTCAGGCAACCCGAGCTGGTCGACCTGGCGCCAGATGGCTGCGAACGCCTCCTCGCTCACGATGCCGCGGACATCGCTGACCGGTTCGGGCAGGCGCGCCAGCGTCTCCGGGAGCGAGACCGGCTCGACATCGTGCGGTACGTAGTCGATCTGCCGGTACTCGGTCAACAGTTCGGCCGATCCCTCGCGGGTCAGCACGAGCGCGATCCCCCCGTACGGGAGACGGTTGAGGAACAGGACCCAGCCGCGCTCGCGGGTGTGGAGCGGCGTACCGGGTGCCATCTCGCGCACCAGTCGCCGGAGGACGGGCCGCGAGGGAACGGCCCACGGGCGATCGTCGAGATCCGCCTGGAGTTCCGCGAGGTCTTGCTCGAGATGTCGCTCCTGGCTCTTGGCCTGGTTCAGCTGGGCGACGACATTCCGGTAGTCGTAGAGCAGCTCGTCGCCGTCGAGCCCGATCAGGCAGCCGCGCGGGATCGCTTCGATCTCGTGACCGATCTGAAGGATCTCCTCTTCGAGGAGCCGGACGCGCTGGGCAGCCTGATACTGGGCCAGGCTCTTCTGGAAGAGCTGGCGGACCCGGTCTCCGCGGGGCGGGTCCCAGAGGTTGAGGACGGTGTTGTAGCGGATCGTGAAGGCTGAGCGGACCGGCTCGAGCTCGCCGGTGGCAACGGCCAGTACTTCCTTGAACGAGATCCAGGGGCTGTAGGGAACGACGACGTTACCACGTTCGTCCATCCCACGGCGTCCAGCGCGTCCGGCCATCTGCTGGAACTCGTTCGGCGTCAGTAAGCGCCGGCGACGGCCGTCCCACTTCGTCATGCGCCCGATGACGACCGTCCGCGCTGGCATGTTGACGCCGAGCGCGAGCGTGTCGGTCGCGAACACGACTTTCATCAGCCCCTGGCTGAACAGCACTTCCACCAGCTGCTTGAGCACGGGCAGCAGCCCAGCATGGTGGAAACCGATCCCCTTGCTGGCCAGTTGCACGATGGTTTGGACCTGGCTCAGCTCGCGGTCTTCGGGGCGTAGCCCGGCGAGAAACGAGTCGATGACCTGGGCGATGCGCTGGCGCGTCGCCCGGTCGCGGACGAGATTGACCCGCATCATGGCCAGGCGGGTGGCGTAGTCCTCGCAGTCACGACGATTGAAGAGGAAGTAGATGGCTGGCAACATGTCCTCGGCAGCGAGCGCCTGGACGATCTCCCACGGTGGCGGTTCGGCTTCCTCCGCTTCGCGCCGGCGCTCGGCGGTGAGGCCACCGCGCACGAGCATCGCCCGGATCTCGCCGCCGACATTGGAGTAATCGGCGACCTGGCGACCGTGATGGTCGATGACCAGGCGGAGCTTCTTGTCGTAGAAGTACCAGAGGGCCAGTGGCACGGCCCGTTCGGTGTGGACGATGAGCTTGATCGGCCGGTGCGTGCGACTGATCCAGTCGGCGATCTCCTGCGCGTTGGAGACGGTCGCCGAGAGGCAGATGAGCTGGATGTGCTGCGGACAGAGAATGATCGATTCTTCCCAGGTCGTCCCGCGATCCGGGTCGGCGAGATAGTGGATCTCGTCGAAAATGACGCACTCGACGCTGTCGAGTTCCCACGGAGTCTGGAGCAGCATGTTGCGGAGCACCTCGGTCGTCATGACCAGGATCGGTGCCCGCGGGTTCTCGGTCACGTCACCAGTGAGCAGGCCGACGTTGTCACCGTAAATGGCGCGGAGATCGCGGAACTTCTGGTTGCTGAGCGCTTTGATCGGCGTGGTGTACATGACGCGGGCACCACGCCGGAACGTCTCGTAGACGCCGAACTCGGCCACGACCGTCTTACCCGTACCGGTCGGCGCGGCGACCATGACCGACTGCCCTTCCAGAAAGGCGAGCATCGCCTCGAGCTGGAAGGGGTCGAACTGGAAGGGATAGAAGACCGAAAACTGTTCGATGCTCTCCGGTAGCGAAATCGTCTCGGCCATGATTCCTGCTCGAGCGCTCTCCGCTCGTGATTCCGTATCTCGACGAGTATAGCAGGAGCGCTTCCCCGCTTCTGCGCTGCTCGGCTCTGTGACCAGTAGAATCGGCCGGGAGGTCGTGCGTGCGTGTCGGGCTCTTGGCATCGCTCTTGAGCCATCGACCCGGTTACCGGCGGGCAGGGGTCAGCCGCTACATCGAGGCGCTCCTGACCTACGTCCCGTGTGCGGCTCCCGACGTGCAGCTGCGTGCGTACGTGCCGCGCTCGGTCGGCCAGACGGTTTCCAGGACGCTCCCCGGTATCGACTGGCGTGAGACGCGCTGGCCCACGGAACGGCCGGTCGTCCGCATCGCCTGGGAACAGACTGTCGCGCCGTGGGCAACATTGGACTGCGACATCGTGCACGGCCCGGTGAATGTGCTCCCGCTGGCGCTCGCTCGGCCGGGCGTCGTCACGATCCATGATCTCGCCTTTCTCCATTTTCCCGAGCACTATCCGGCTGCGAAGCGGTGGTATTTGCGCCTGCTGACGGGGCTGAGCGTCCAGCGTGCCCGGCGCGTGATTGCCGTTTCGGAGCATACGCGGCGCGACGTCGTCCTCGCCTACGGCGTCGCACCCGACAAGGTGATCGCCATCGCGAACGGGATCGACCCCGACTGGACACGGGTTCCGGATGCTGCACTCTTCCGCTGGCGGGCCGAGCGTGGTCTGCCCGAGCGGTTCCTGTTGTTCGTCGGGACGATCCAGCCGCGCAAGAACCTGCTGACCTTGCTCCGGGCAATCCGCCAGTTGCCGGACAGTGTGGACTGGCCACTGTACGTCGTCGGTGCGCGTGGCTGGAAGGAGAGTCCGGTCTTCCAGGCGGTGCAGGAGCTCGGTATCGGGCAGCGCGTGGTGTTCGTCGGATACGTGCCGCCGGAGGAACTCCGCTACTGGTACAGCGCTGCCACGCTCTTCGTCTACCCGTCGCTCTACGAGGGCTTCGGGCTGCCGGTTCTGGAGGCGATGGCCTGCGGCACACCGGTCGTGACGTCCGACCGGTCGTCGTTGCCGGAAGTAGCCGGCGAGGCCGCGGTGCTGGTCGATCCGACCGATGCGGGAGCGCTCGCGGCGGCGATCACTGAGCTGGCGGCTGACGAGCACCGGCGAGCGATGCTGGCACAGGCTGGACAGGTCCGAGCACGAACGTTCACGTGGGAGCGAACAGCACGAGACACCGTGGAGGTCTATCGGACGGTTGCGCGTCGAGCGGTGCACCAGCGAGGAGGAAGAGATCGATGACGAGCGGTGGTCGCCCGCTGCGTGAGGTCGGTGAAGAAGCGCTGATCGAGCAGATTGCCCGCCTGGTCGGTGATCGGCACCCGCGTGTCCGCCTCGGGATCGGGGACGACGCAGCGGTCTGGCGACCGCGGTCCGGACACGAGCTCGTCGTCACGACCGATACGCTGATCGAGCGGGTGCATTTCCGTCTCGAGTGGACGGACTGGGCGACGCTCGGGCACAAGGCTCTCGCCGTCAACTTGAGCGACATCGCTGCGATGGGCGCGCTGCCTCGCCTCGCGCTCGTCGACCTTGCGGTCCGCGGTACGGAACGCGATCGCGACATCGCTGAGGTCTATCGCGGCGCACGGATGCTGGCACAGCGCTTCGGTGTCGCGATCGTCGGGGGCGATACCACGCGCTCGCCGCTGGGTGTCGCGATCTCGGTCACGGTGATCGGCGAGAATCCTCGTGATGGCCGGCCCCTGCTGCGGCGCGATGCCGCGCGACCGGGCGAGCTGATCGCTGTCACCGGGCCGCTCGGGCTGGCGGCGGCTGGCCTCCGCGTTTTGGAACGGGGACTGAAGACCTTGGATGGGAATCCGGTCATGCAGGAGCGGTACCATCGCCCGCAACCGCGTGTACGCGAAGCCTTGCTGCTCCGCCGGTGTGGCGTTCGCGCGGCGATGGACATCAGCGATGGGCTACTGGGCGATCTCCGCAAGTTGTGCCAGGCGAGCGGAGTCTCGGCGGTCGTCGATCTTCTGCGTGTGCCGGTGCCCAACGCGGTGAAGTGGGCTTTCCCGGACTGGGAGGAGATCGCGCTGCGTGGGGGCGACGATTACGAGTTGCTCTTCACCGCCCCGCCCAGAGTTTTCACGCGGGTGGTGCGCGCGTTCGAACGCGCGGGATTGCTGCCACCGCGTGCGATCGGTGAAGTCGTCGAAGCCGGATCAGGTGGCCCGACCGTCCTGCTCCGCGACGTGGCCGGGCGCTGTCGACCGGCCGAGGCCCGCGGATACGACCACTTCCGTAGCAGCTGATCTGCTGGGATGCCGGGGCGTGGTAGCATGCCATCGAATGACGACACGCGGAGCGGAGCGATGGACGCGGCACGACTCGAATTGTGTTTTCTCCCGGCGACCGAACTCCTCGCCGAGTACCGTCGTCGCGCCCTTTCGCCGGTCGAGGTCGTCGATGCGGTACTCGAGCAGATCGACCGGCTCGACCCGAGGCTCCATGCCTTCATCACGGTGACGGCTGAGGAGGCGCGGCAGCAGGCGCTCGAAGCCGAATACGCCTACGCGCACGGTGATCGGCGCCCGCTGCTCGGCGTGCCGGTGTCGATCAAGGACGTGACACCGGTCGCCGGTGTGCGCTGGACGAGCGGCTCGCTGCTCTGGAAGGACCGCATCGCTACGGAGGATGCGCCGATCGTCGAGCGGCTGCGGGCCGCTGGCGCGGTCATCATCGGCAAGACGAATACCCCTGAACTCGGCTGGAAGGGCGATTCCGGCAATCGTCTCATCGGGCCGACCCGGAATCCGTGGCATCTCGAACGGACCGCTGGCGGTTCGAGCGGGGGTGCGGCGGCAGCAGTGGCAGCTGGGATGGGACCGCTGGCCCAGGGGACGGATGGAGCCGGGTCGGTGCGGATTCCAGCGTCGTTCTGTGGCATCGTCGGATTCAAGCCGTCGTTCGGGCTGGTGCCCTATTACCCGCCGAGCGCGGTCGAACTCCTGGCGCATGTCGGTCCGATGGCGCGCACCGTCACCGATGCCGCGCTCATGCTGGCAGTAATGGCCGGGCCGGACCCGCGCGATCGGAACTCCCTGCCGGATACTGGAGTGGACTTCACCAGGTTGGAGAATGGCGTCCGGGGCAAGCGCCTGCTCTGGCTGGCGCGCGTCGGGGAGGTTCCGGTCGAGCGTGAAGTCGCCGAGATCGCGCGCCAGGCGGCGCGCGCCTTCGAGGAGCTGGGCTGCAGCATCGACGAACGCACCGAGCCGCTGGAAGATCCGTACCCCGTTCTCGATATCCTCTGGTCCAGTGCGATGGCGGCAGTGCACCGCGACGACTACGAACGGGTCGCGGAGTCGCTCGATCCTGGCCGGCGCGCGGTGATCGAACGCGGGTTCGGTTGGCGTGGCGTGGATGTCGCCTGGGCGCTCGCCGAGCGGAGTCGTTTTGCCGACCGGCTCCGCCGGGAACTCGAGGCGTACGACTTCGTGTTGAGCCCCACGACACCGGTGACGGCGTTCGCCGCTGGCGCGGACCACCCTGGTTCGATCGATGGCTATCCGACGACGTACCTGAACTGGACGCCGTTCACCTATCCGTTCAACCTCACCGGGCAGCCGGCGATCAGCGTACCGGCTGGTTTCACCCGGGCCGGGCTGCCCGTGGGATTGCAGATCGTCGGACGGTGGCGCGACGATCTCGGCGTCCTGCGTGCTGCACACGCGTTCGAGCGCCTGCGTCCGTGGCGGCATGTCCGCCCGCCGATCGTCAGCGAAGGAGGAACGAGCCGATGACCAGCCGGGTGCCCGCGCTCGATCTCGTCAGTCACAGTCCGGATCAGACGCGTCAGTTCGCGTCGACGCTGGCGCGGCTGCTGCGCGGGGGAGACGTGCTCTTCTTGCAAGGGCCGCTCGGGTCGGGCAAGACGACGTTCGTGCAGGGGTTGGCCCGCGGGTTGGGCGTCCGGGAGTACGTGCAGAGCCCGACGTTTATTCTCGTGATGGAACACCGCGGCGTGCTGGCCGATGGCACGCCGGTGCGGCTCTACCACGTCGATCTGTACCGGCTGGAGGAGCAGGCCGAATTGACCACCTTCGGGCTCGAGGACTGTCTGAGCGACCCGTCGGGCATCGTCGTCATCGAGTGGTCGGAGCGGTTGCCTGCGCAGTGGGTCGATGAATACCTCGTCGTCCGATTCGAGCCTTTGGCCGACACCAAGCGGCGGATCGCGTTTTTCCCGTTCGGTACGCGGCCGCGTGCGATCGTCGAGGCATTGCGGAAGGAGGTGGCCGGTGGAGCGAAACGGCCGGCTGCTCCTGGCGCTTGACACCGGGAGCGAACACGTCGCGCTCGCGCTCTATGACGGGCAGGTGGTCGGCGAGTTCATCTACGACGCTGGCCGCGAGCACACAGCGACCGTCCTGCCGTCGATCCAGCGACTCCTGGAGGCGAGTCGCCGGCGTGTCGAGGAGATCGGTGCGGTGGCGGTCACGACAGGGCCGGGGAGTTTCAACGGTCTGCGTGTCGGGATGAGCATCGCCAAGGCGCTGTGTTACGCGCTCGACGTTCCCCTGATCGGTGTGTTGACGCTCGATGCGCTCGCCTATCCGCACACGGCGCTCGGCTATCCGATCCGCGCGTTCGTTCCGGCTGGCCGGGGGCGGGTCGTCTACGCGGACTATCGTCGGGCTGGTGCGGAGTGGACGCGTGAGTCGCTCTTGCGCTCCGCGCGAGTGGAGGAACTGACGGCCGGTCTCATCGCGCGGACGGTGCTGGCTGGGGCGCTGGCGCCGGAACACGAGCGTCTCTTGGGGCAGCATCCCTCGGTCATCGTGCCGGCTCCTTCCTTGCGCCAGCTGCGTGCGGCCTGGGTCGCGGAACTCGCCTACCGGCGCTGGCGTGCTGGTGAAAGCGATCCCGTCGCAGCGTTGGAGCCGATCTACGTGCACGGGGGCGGGTCAGCGACGGTCCCTTCGGTACAATTGCCGGAGAGCTACGAAGTGTGGTCCGGTCAGGAGTGACGTCGTGGAAGAAGCTGTCCGGCGATCGGGTGTCGAGCCGCAGAGCGAGGTGCGGCGGTATGTGCTCGCGCCGATGCGGAACGACGATGTACCCGAAGTCTCGCGACTCGAGCGACGCTGTTTCACCAATCCCTGGCCGGAATCGGCGTATTACCGGGAGTTGCGCGAACCGGACCGGAATTACTACATCGTGTTGCGCTGGCAGGTGAGCGGAGCGGAGATCGAGCCGGAGCCTGTCGTTACCGGCGGTCCCCTCGCGCGACTGTTCCGCCCGGCGCGTTCCCGAGTCAGTCCGCATCCGGTCGTCGGGTTTGCTGGCATGTGGGTCATCTACGGTGAAGCGCACGTGACCACGATCGCGGTCGCGCCGGAGCACCGTCGCCTGGGGCTCGGCGAAGTGCTTTTCCTGACGCTCATCAGCGAGGCGATTCGGCGGGGTGCCGAATTCGTGACGCTGGAAGTTCGCGTGTCGAACACGGCGGCGCAGGCGCTCTATGCCAAATACGGCTTCACCCAGCGAGGCGTGCGACCGCGGTACTATAGCGACAACCTGGAGGACGCCTACATCATGACGTCGCCGCCGTTGCGCGATCCGGCCTACCGCCAGCACCTGTTGCAGCTGCGCGATCGGCTCCTGGCACGGCTGGCGGCGGAAGGGATCGAGATCCTCGAGGAGGCAGCGTGATCATCCTCGGTATCGAAACCTCCTGCGACGAAACAGCGGCAGCGGTCGTCCGTGACGGACGGTTCGTGCTGTCCAACATCATCCGCTCGCAGGTCGACCTCCACGAGCGGTACGGTGGTGTGGTGCCCGAGCTCGCCTCGCGTCGGCATGTGACGGCGATCGTGCCGGTTCTCGACCTCGCGCTGGAGGAAGCGGGCGTCGGGCCGTCGGCGATCGATGCCATCGCGGTGACGGAAGGGCCAGGACTCGCCGGCTCGCTGCTCGTCGGGATCAACGTCGCCAAGACGCTCGCCTTCGTTTGGAACAAGCCGCTCATTCCGGTGAACCATCTGGAAGGTCATATCTACGCGAACTGGCTCACCTTGCCTGGGCAGGAGGAAGTACCGGAGCCGACGTTCCCGCTCGTCTGCCTGATCGTCTCCGGTGGGCACACCGAGCTCGTGCTGATGCGCGGCCACGGCGACTATGTGCTGCTCGGTCGGACGCTGGACGATGCTGCCGGTGAGGCGTTCGACAAGGCAGCGCGGTTGCTCGGGCTCGGCTTCCCCGGTGGTCCTGCGATCCAACGGGCGGCCGCGCAGGGACGCCCTGGTCGTTTCCAGCTGCCCCGGGCGTGGCTCGGCGACAGCTACGACTTCAGCTTCAGCGGGCTGAAGACAGCGCTCCTGCGCATCCTCGAGCAGTACCAGCGTCGTCCGCAGCGGCGCGTGGCCAAGCAGGAGCCCTTCCCCGAGTATGTCGCCCCGGAATACGGGCCGAATGTGCCGATCGCTGACCTGGCAGCCGAGTTCCAGGCTGCTGTCGTCGAGGTCCTGGCCGAGAAGACGGCGCGTGCAGCGCGTGAGTTCGGCGCGACGATGATTCTGCTCGCCGGCGGCGTGGCGGCGAACGCGGCGCTGCGCCAGTACTTGAGCGAGATCAGCCCGGTACCGGTGCGATACCCGCCGCCGATCCTCTGCACCGACAATGCCGCGATGATCGCCGGTGCCGCGTATTTTCTCGCCCAGCGGGGTATCCGCGCCGGGCTGGATCTCGACGTGCAGGCCCAGCTCCCGCTGGTGACGCGGACGCTGCTGCGGGCAGTGTCCGCCTGAAAGGTTTAGGGATGTCGACGATTCGACACGTGGCCGTCGCTGCTGCGCTGGCGGCCGGACGTCTCCTCCGCGAGCATGTCGGGCGAGTTCGTGAGATCCGGTACAAGGGGGCGGTCAATCTCGTCACCGAAGTCGATCTCGCCAGCGAGCAGCTGATCGTGGAGACGATCCGCTCGGCGTTTCCTGACCACGCGTTCCTGACGGAAGAGGGCAGCGGGCAGGCGTCGCTGGATGCGCCGGGTCTCTGGGTGATCGATCCGCTCGACGGCACGACGAACTTCGCGCACGGCTACCCGATGTTCTGTGTCTCGATCGCGTTCCTGCGCAATGGCCGTCCGGAGCTCGGTGTGGTCTACCAGCCGCTGCTCGACGAGTTGTTTCTCGCCGAGCGTGGTACCGGCGCGTTCCTCAACGGCGAGCGGATCCAGGTGTCGACGCACCAAGAACTGCGCAGCGCCCTGCTGGCGACCGGGTTCCCCTACGACCTGGAGCGACGACGCGAAGCGCTGGCAGCGTTCGCACGCTTCACGTTGACCGCACGAGCGGTGCGGCGCGATGGGAGCGCTGCCTTGAATCTCGCCTATGTCGCGGCTGGCCGCTTCGACGGCTTTTGGGAGCAGGAACTCTCCCCATGGGATACGGCGGCCGGGGTGTTGCTCGTCGAGGAAGCTGGTGGGACGGTGACCGATTACACTGGGCAACCGTACCGGTTGAGCCAGGGAACCTGTGTCGCCTCCAATGGGTGGATCCATCGCGCGATGCTGGACTTGATCGCCGGGAATACCGAGGTGCCGGAGTGACGGAATACAGTCAAACAGCCCTCGTGACGTCGCGGATCTTTCTGGAACACGAGACGGGCGACCACCCCGAACGGCCGGCGCGCCTGGAAGCGATTCTTCGTTATCTGGAGCGAACCGGGCGTCTCGACGACCGGCGTCTCGTCGAGCCCGATCCGGCTGACGAGGAGACGATCGCGCTCGTCCACGACCGCGCCTACATCGAGGAGCTGCGGGCCTTCGCGGCTCGAGGCGGTGGTTGGCTGGACGCTGACACTGTGGTGTCCCCGCGCTCGTTCGATGTGGCGCGGCTCGCTGTCGGCGCAGCGGTCACTGCGGTCGAGCTGGTCCTCCGAGGTGAGGCACCGCGTGCCTTCGCTCTCGTGCGGCCTCCAGGGCACCATGCGGAGCCTGACCGGGGTATGGGGTTCTGCTTGTTCAACAATATCGCCGTCGCTGCGGCCTGGGCGCTCCAGCGTCACGGGCTCGAGCGGGTCGCGATCATCGACTGGGACGTCCATCACGGCAATGGAACGCAGGCGGCTTTCTACCGGACCGATCGTGTCTTGTTCGTGTCGGTTCACCAGTGGCCACTCTATCCGGGTACCGGGCGGGCCGACGAGATCGGCGAGGGGCCAGGACGTGGCTATACGCTGAATATTCCCCTGCCGCCTCGCAGTGACGACACGGCGTACCTCCGCGCGTTCGACGAGCAGATCGAACCACGGCTGCGGACGTACCGACCGGAACTCCTACTCGTCTCGGCTGGCTACGATGCGCACTATGCCGATCCCCTGGCGGCGATGGCGGTGACGGAACAAGGGTTCGGCGCCATGGCGGGGCGTGTTCTGACTTGGGCCCAGGAACGCTGCGATGGGCGGCTCGTGCTCGTCCTCGAGGGCGGTTACAATCTGAGCGCGCTCGCCTCCAGCGTGGCTGCGACACTGGATGCGCTGGATGGCGGTGCGTAGCCGCAGCTAGCCCCATCGAGAGGGTGTGTCATGAAGATCGTCATCGTCGACTACGGTGCCGGTAACCTGGCGAGCGTCGTCAATGCGCTCGAGCGGGTCGGTGCCCCGGTCGTCGTGAGCCGGGATCCGGCAGCGCTCGACGAGGCAGATGGCGTCATCGTGCCGGGCGTCGGTGCGGCTGCCGACACCATGCGGCATCTCAGCGAACTCGGCTTCGTGCCTCGCCTGCGGGCGACCATCGAACGCGGTGTGCCATTCCTTGGGATCTGCATGGGGTTGCAGGTGCTGCTCGAGGTGAGTTACGAGGGCGGTGAGCACCGGTGCCTCGGCATCGTTCCCGGTATCGTCCGGCGTTTGCCTGAGCAGGTCACGGTTCCCCACATGGGCTGGAACGAGGTTCGGCTGCGCCGGCCGCACCCGCTCTTTGCAGGTATTCCAGACGGCACGGATTTCTATTTCGTGCATTCGTTCTATGCTGAACCCAGCGACGACGCGTGGATCCTCGGTGAGACCGACTACGGCGTGCGTTTCGCCAGTGTGCTGGCCCGCGGGAACGTGATGGCCACCCAGTTCCACCCGGAAAAGAGCGGCCGCTGGGGCTTGCGCCTGCTCGAGAATTTCATCACGCTCGTCGAGCGCACCCGCGAGGGTGCTGCAGTGGAGGCGTGTGCGTGATCGTCATTCCGGCGATCGACATCCGTGCAGGGCGGTGCGTCCGCCTCCTGCAGGGCGATTTCTCGCGCGAAACCGTCTATGCTGACGACCCGGTGGCTGTGGCGCGGCACTGGGCGAGTCACGGTGCGTCGTGGCTGCATGTGGTCGATCTCGACGGCGCACGGGCAGGCGAGCCGGTGCAGCTCGAGCTGGTCAGGGAGATCGTTCGTGCTGTGCCGGGTGTTCTGGTGCAGGCCGGCGGTGGGGTACGGTCGCTGGACGCGATCGAGCGCTTACTCGACAGCGGCGTGACACGCGTCGTAATCGGTACGGTGGCGCTGGAGCAACCGGAACTCGTGACCCAGGCGATCGAGCGTTTCGGGACGGATCGGCTGGTCGTCGCGATCGACTCGCGGGACGGTTGGGTCGCGACGCGTGGCTGGGAAACGCTCACGCCGGTGCGTGCGGAAGACGTGGCCCAGCGGGTGGCGGCACAAGGGGTGCGTCGCGTTTTGGCGACCGACATCGGGCGTGACGGAACGCTGACGCGCCCGAATGTCGAACTTATGGCGCGTCTCGCTGCCATGGGTGTCCTGGTGATCGCATCGGGGGGCGTGAGCCGGTACGAGGATCTCCTCGCGCTGGCGCGCGTGCCGGGAGTGGAGGCAGCCATCGTCGGCCGGGCGTTGTACGAGGGCCAGCTTCGTTTCGAACGCGCAGCGGATTGGGTCGTCGGAGGAGCGGGCTGATGGACCGTCGTTCCGATCCGGAATTCATCCAGCAGGCTCGCGAAGAGGAGCGGCGGCGCCGTGAGGAAGCCCGCCAGCAGGCCATGCAGAGCCAGCTGGACGAGCTCCGGCATCGTGTACGCGAGCTGGCCGCTCGCCAGCTTCGCCTGGAGGAAGAGCTGAAGGCTGCCGAGGCTGATTGGGCCGAGCAACGACATGCCCTGGAGCAGCACCGGCACGAGGTGCAACAAGCGCAGCAGGCACGGCAGCTGGAGGAGGCACGCTTCCGGCAACAGCTGACCGAGCTGTCCGTGCGCGTCGACGAGCTGGTGCGACCGATCCGCACGCTGCAGGCACAGGTCGCCGAACTCCTGGAGGCAGTCCGGCGGCAACGCGAGGATACCGGGCAAGATACCCGTCGCTACGACGAGTTGCGCGTGCTGATCGAGCATCTGGCGGCATACGTGGAGCGTCTCGCTGCCACCGACCAGTCGCTCCGTGGCGGGTTGGAGGCGGTCACGACCGAGGTCGAACGACTCGGCCGGGAAGTGACGCGTCTCCATGACGCGATCCGGATCGTCGAGCAGGATGTGCGGCGGCGTGTGGCCGAAGTGTTGCAGGTGATCGAAACGATACAAGTGCAGCTTAAGGAAAGTGTCGCGCGCGATACACGGTTGGAAGAAGAACTGGAGCGTGTGCAGGAGGGACTCGCTGCGATCCCTCCGCAGTTCCAGCAGTTACAGGAGGTTGCCCAGCGGTTCGCGGCTGAACTGGAGCGAGTGCGCAGCCATACCAGCGAGCGGGACGATCTGCTACTGGAGCGTGTCGAGGAGCTGCGCCAGCACTTCGATCAAGCCCTGCGCGATCTGGCGGCCGTGGAAGACCAGCGGGCCGAACGTGTCAATCAGGAGTTCGAGCAGCTGGAGGCGGTCGACCGCGAATTGCGGTACCGGATCGATCTCATCGAGGTGAAACTGGAGGAACTGCGGGAGATCGACCGGCAGCTGCGGGCCGAATTGTGGCGCCTGCTCGAGCAGCGTGTCCGGCTGCGCTTCGAGCAGGCACAACAAGAGCTCGAACAGTTCATGGAACAACGCCAGAAAGCTGAGCGAGGAGACGGTACGGCGAGCTGATGCTGAAGCGACGGATCATTCCTTGTCTCGACGTCACTGCTGGCCGGGTCGTGAAGGGTGTGCGCTTCCAGGATCTCCGCGACGCTGGCGATCCGGTCGAGCTGGCCGCTCGCTACGATGCTGAAGGGGCCGACGAGCTGGTCTTTCTCGACATCACGGCCTCAGCCGAGGGACGCGACACGATGGTCGATGTCGTGCGCCGGACGGCCAAGGAAGTGTTCATCCCGCTGACCGTCGGTGGTGGTGTGCGCACGCCGGACGATATGTATCGACTTCTTCGTGCTGGTGCCGACAAGGTGAGCGTGAACACGGCAGCGGTGCAGAATCCTGAGCTGATCCGGGTGTGCGCACAGCGTTTCGGCAGCCAATGCGTCGTGCTGGCGATCGATGCGCGGCGACGTGCGGACGGTGGTGGGTGGGAGGTCTACACGCACGGTGGGCGCAAGCCGACCGGCCTGGATGCGGTCGCGTGGGCTCGTCGCGGTGTCGAGCTCGGGGCGGGGGAGATTCTCTTGACCAGTATGGATACGGACGGCACGCAGAGCGGGTACGACCTCGAGCTCCTGCGGGCAGTGGTGGATGCGGTACCGGTTCCCGTGATCGCCTCGGGTGGTGCCGGTACGCTCGAGCACCTCTACCAGGCGGTCACGATCGGCGGCGCGCATGCAGTGCTCGCTGCCTCGATCTTCCACTACGGGCGCTACTCAATCGCCGATGCGAAACGCTATCTCGCCGAGCGTGGTGTGCCGGTACGGCAGGTCGTAAACGCAGCCTGAACGACGTCGCTCCATTCGTGAGCCTTTCTCCTTGCCGAACTCATACGAATCTCCCATGGCGATTCTTGACACTCCAGGTCCGAGCGTGGTAGCCTGCGGGCGACCGGACGGCCCTCCTCGCCGTCCGCACGGGGGACGCAGGAGCCTGGGGGTTGGCTCCTGTTCGTGACCGGAGCAGCGATCCGGTCAGTGGCCAGGGACGAACGAGGGAAGGGGAGTCGATTGGGGAAGATACGACTTCCAGCTCGGCTGGTATCCGCGTGTCTGGTCATCCTCGCTGTTGCCTTGCTGTTTTCCCCGGTGTCCGCTGCGAACGATCTGGCCAGTGGTGTGCTCGGCCAGATCACGGGAACGAATGGTGATGGGGTGAACGTTCGGTCGGCACCGGGTTTCGATGCCTCGCGAGTCGGTGGTTTGCCCGAGGGTGCGCGTGTTCGAGTCGTCGACGGACCGCAGAGCGCCGCTGACGGATCGGTGTGGTACAAGGTGCAGGCTGACGGCGTCGAGGGCTGGGTCATCGCGGACTATCTGGCTCCAGCTGTTCCGACGACCGGCGACGTGGTGCAGGTGACCGGTACGGACGGGCACGGCCTGCGGGTGCGCGCCGCTGCCAGCCTCGATGCTAGTGTGCTGGCCATCATGCCAGATGGCGGTCGAGCTGAGGTCACGGGTGCCATCGTCGCGGACGCCACCGGCACCGAATGGGTACCGCTCCGCTACGACGGTATCGATGGATTCGCGGTGCGGGCCTATCTCGTGGTCGTGGACAGCGGTGCTGGTGCGGCGAGCAGCCAGCCGGTTGTCGAGGTGCGTCAGGTCGCCGACAAGCCGGAGATCCAGGTCGGTGGGAACGTCGAGGTGGTGAACACCGACGGGCAAGGGCTGAACGTGCGGTACGGTGCCGGATACGACCAGCCGGTCGCGACCGTGGCCCCCGAAGGAACGGTGATGCGGGTGATCGGTGGGCCGCAGACGGATAGCCAGGGCATCACGTGGTGGCAGGTCGACTATCGTGGTATCCAGGGCTGGGTCCATGGTGGCTATCTGGCACCGACCGATCGCACGCCCGAAGCGGTCGACGCGATTCCGGCCGAATCGAACACCGACGCTGGACAGCAGCAAACACCGGCAACACCCCCGCCACCCAGCTCGGTAGGTGAGCAGATCGTCGCAACGGCGATGCAGTACCTCGGACGGCCCTACGCCTGGGGTGGAACGACCCCGGCTGGGTTCGACTGCTCGGGGTTCGTCTATTTCGTCGTCAACCAGGTCCTCGGTGGTGGTTTCCCGCGCAGTCTCGAGGCTCAGGCCGTGAGCGGCGTATACGTCGATCCCGACCACCTGCAACCGGGTGACATCGTCTTCTTCCAGAACACCTACAAGTGGGGACTCTCGCACGTCGGTATCTACATCGGTAACGGCCGCTTCATCCACGCGGAGAACTACGCGACCGGTGTGACGATCAGCGACGTGTGGGGCGGATATTACGGACCACGTTACTATACGGCACGGCGCATCGTTCCCTGATCGACAGATGCGGAGCTGGTCGCCCACAGCACGCTGTGCTGTGGGCGATTGTGTGTTTTGCCGGCAGCGGAGAGTCGAGGCTGGTGCGCACGAGCGGCCCTGATCGCTGGCGCGTTCGACGGTCGCAGGGGGCCCTGCTGTGGACCGGACGCGAGGCGCGGTGCACGTGTCACCCGCCGTCGGCCTACTTGACAAAGAGGAGCGCGGCTACTACACTCCGTGGGTAAGACAAGACGATAGCGGCAAAGACGACGAACGGAGCGAGTACGTTCGGCACGGGGCTCAGCGAGCCGGCGGTTGGTGCGAGGTCGGTGCCCACGGTCGAACGGAATGGATCCGGGAGTCGCGCCCCGAACGCTGATCAGCAAGTAGGCGGCGCCGGAGGCTCCACCGTTATCCGGAGCTCGGTATCGGATCGTCGATCCTGACGATCCCGTACCGGTCGAGGTGGGATGTCCGCGCGAGCGGCATCCAACCAGGGTGGCACCGCGGAGAACAAAACCTCCGTCCCTGTCGGGACGGAGGTTTTTCGTTAGGCAACGGACGTTCGGAGGCCAAGCATGTCGACAACGACACTGATTCGCTCCTCGCCACAGCGCTATCGTCCATCGCTCGAGGAAGTCTCGGCACTCGCCCAGCACGCGACCGTGATACCGATCTATCGTGAACTCGACGCTGATCTGGAAACGCCTGTCTCCGCGTTCCTCAAGGTCGCCCATGGCCCGTACGCGTTTCTTCTCGAAAGCGTGGAAGGTGGCGAACGGCTCGCCCGCTACTCGTTCATCGGCACAGATCCCTTTTTGGTGGTCGAACTCGATGATGGGGTCGCTCGATTGCGGAGTACAGGGGTACGCGAGACGCTCGCTGCCTCGGCTCTGGCGTCGTTCGGGGGAGCGGATTACTACGGCCATCCAGCGCAGGAGCAGCGGGTCACTTTCGAGGATCCCCTGCGTTTCCTCGCTAACCTGCTCGGGCGGTATCGGACGGTGCACCTGCCCGACATGCCGCGTTTCCTCGGCGGAGCCGTCGGCTACCTCGGTTACGAGACGATCCGGTATTTCGAGCCGCGTGTTCCGGCTGCGCCGCAGGATACGCTGGGGCTCCCGGAGGCAGTGTTCCTGTTCGTCGACTCGATGCTCGTCTTCGATCATCTCGAGCGGACGATCGCTGTCGTGAGCCACGTGCATGTGGAAGACGATGTGCCGCTCGAGCGGGCCTACGCCGAGGCGGTGGAACGGATCGAACGGCTGGTCGATCGGTTGCGCCGGCCGCCGGTCGTCCCGGTCGGGAGTGGACCGGTCGATCCGGAGACGGTCGAACAGCGCTTGCGCCCGCACCTCGATCGGGCGACGTATGTCGCGATGGTGGAACGTGCCAAGGAGTACATCGCGGCTGGCGACATCATTCAGGTCGTGCTGTCCCAGCGGCAGGAGGTGGAGACGGGAGCGCACCCGTTCACGATATACCGCGCGCTGCGGCGTATCAACCCGTCGCCCTACATGTATTACCTCCGCTTCGGTGACGACGCGCTGATCGGTGCTTCACCGGAAATGCTCGTCCGGGTCGACGGGCGCGTCCTCTCGACGCATCCGATCGCCGGGACGCGCCGGCGCGGGCGAACGCCCGAAGAGGACGTTGCGCTGGCCGAGGAGTTGGCCGCCGACGAGAAGGAGCGGGCCGAGCACATCATGCTCGTCGACCTGGCGCGCAACGACATCGGCCGCGTCGCGGCACCCGGTACGGTGCATGTACCGCGACTGATGGCGATCGAGCGCTTCAGTCACGTTATGCATCTCGTGAGCGAAGTGACCGGTGTTCTCCGCGACGATCTGTCGGCTCTCGATGCACTGCGGAGCTGCTTCCCTGCTGGGACCGTGAGCGGGGCACCGAAGATCCGGGCCATGGAGATCATCGCGGAACTCGAGCCCGAACAGCGTGGTCCCTACGCTGGTGCGGTGGGGTACGTGGACTTCAGCGGCAACCTGGATACGGCGATCACGCTGCGGACGATGGTGATGCGCGGCCAGCGAGCCTACCTCCAGGCGGGAGCCGGCATCGTCGCTGACAGCGTACCGGAGCGCGAGCATCAGGAGTGCCACCACAAGATGCGCGCGCTGGTACGGGCGATCGAGCATGCCGAGCAGATGGAACGCGAACAACGGGGGAGCACGGTATGATCCTCGTCATCGACAACTACGATTCGTTCACGTACAACCTCGTGCAGTACCTCGCGGAACTCGGTGCTGAGCTGGTCGTTCGCCGTAACGACCAGGTGGCGATCGAGGAGATCGAGGCACTGGAGCCGGACGGCATCGTCATTTCGCCCGGTCCCTGTACGCCACGCGAGGCAGGTGTCTCCGTTCCCGTCATCCAACGGTTCGCCGGGCGGGTGCCGATCCTCGGCGTGTGTCTCGGACACCAGGCGATCGGTGCTGCTTACGGTGCGCGCATCGTCCGCGCACCCCGCCTGATGCATGGGAAGACGAGCCGGATTCAGCACGATGGGCGGGGAGTCTTCGCTGGCCTGCCGAACCCCTTTACGGCGACACGCTACCACTCGCTCGTCATCGACGAGGCGACGTTGCCCCCGGATCTCACCGTCACTGCCCGAAGCGAAGACGGCGTCATCATGGGTGTGCGCGACCGCACGGGTCTGGTCGAGGGAGTCCAGTTCCATCCGGAGTCGATCCTGACGATGGTCGGGAAGGATCTCCTCCGGAACTTTCTCCACAGCGTGGAAGTGCACAAGCGCACGCACGCGACCGCGCGGGGAGGTGTGCGATGATCACGCTGGCCCTTCAGAAGATCGTGTCGGGCGGAGTGCTCGATGTCGAGGAAGCCGCGCAGGCGATGGGTGCCGTGATGACCGGTGAGGCGACTCCAGCGCAGATCGCGGCGCTGGTCACCGCACTGCGCGTGCGTGGGGAGCGGGAAACGGAGATCGCCGGTTTCGTGCAAGCTCTCCGTGCTCACATGATTCCCGTGGAACTTGCGACCGCGCGACCGGCGGTCGATGTCGTGGGAACTGGTGGCGACGGAGCACGCACCTTCAATATCTCGACGGCAGCAGCTTTCGTCGTCGCTGGAGCCGGCGTGCCGGTCGCCAAGCACGGGAACCGGGCCATGTCGAGCCGGGCCGGTGCAGCCGACACGCTGGAGGCGCTCGGCGTGCGGATCGACCTGGGGCCGGAGGCGGTCGCCCGCTGCGTCAGCGAGGCCGGCATCGGCTTCATGTTCGCCCAGCGCTTCCACCCGGCGTTGCGACACGCTGCGCCCGTGCGCCGGGAACTTGGCTTCCGCACGGTCTTCAACGTGCTTGGCCCCTTGGCGAACCCCGCGCGCGTCCGACATCAGCTGATCGGCGTTGCGATGCCGGAGCTGGTAGACACGGTCGCACGCGTGCTGGCCTTGCTCGAGATCGATCATGCGCTGGTTGTCCATGCTGCTGACGGGCTGGACGAGGTGAGCCTGGCTGCGCCGACGACGGTCTACGAGATCCGTCGCAACGGACGTGTCGAAGTCTGCCGACACGTCGTGGAGCCGGAGAGTCTCGGGATACCGCGGGTGCCGACGGAAGCCTTGCGAGGCGGCACGGCCGAAGAGAATGCCCGCATCGTCCGCGCTGTGCTGGAGGGGAAACCCGGGCCGGCGCGCGAGGTGACGCTCCTCAATGCGGCTGCTGCGCTCGTCGCTGCCGATGCAGCCGAATCGCTGGCGGAAGGGCTGGAGCTGGCGCGGCGCTCCATCGACAGCGGGGCGGCGCTCGCCGCACTCGAGCGACTCGTGCAGCTCAGTAACCAGCTGGCTGGAGCGGAGGTGCCGTCGTGACCCGAACGGGGACGATTCTCGACCGGATCGTCGAGCGCACGCGGCGCGACCTGGCCGAGCGGCGTGCCCAGATGCCGGAAGCTACGCTCCTCGAGCGTGTCGCGACGATGGCGCCACCGCTGCCCTTCGCGCTGGCGTTGCGCGGCGAGCAGGTTCGCCTCATCGCTGAGGTGAAGCGGGGGTCACCGTCGCGCGGCCTCTTCGCGCCGGATGCCGATGCGGCAGCGGTGGCGGCGGATTACCTCGCTGGCGGGGCTGCGGCGATCTCGGTGCTGACGGACGAACCCTTCTTCGCCGGTCGCTTGAGCGACCTGGAGACGGTCAGCGCACTGGCGCGACCTGCCGGCGTACCGGTCTTGCGCAAGGATTTCGTCGTCGATCCCTATCAGGTGCTGGAAGCGCGCGCTTTCGGGGCCGATGCGGTGCTCTTGATCGTCGCCGCATTGAGCCCGGTACAACTGACTGAACTCCTCGCCGCGACGTGGGAACTGGGGCTGGAGGCGCTGGTCGAAGTGCACGACGAAGCCGAACTCGAGGTGGCACTGGGAGCCGGAGCGCGGGTCATCGGCATCAACAACCGGGATCTCCGGAGCTTCACCGTCGATCTCGGCGTGAGCGAGCGGCTGGCACCGCGCATTCCGGCCGATCGAGTCGTCGTTGCCGAAAGCGGCATCCAAACACGCGCGGATGTCGAGCGGCTCGCCCGGGCGGGTATCGATGCCATCCTGGTCGGGGAGTCGCTCATGACGGCGCGCGATCGTCGGGCGGCGACCACTGCGCTGGCCGGCGTGGAGGTGCAGCGATGCCGGGAGTCGTGAAGCTCTGCGGTATGCGGACAGCGGAGGACGCACTGGCCGCGGCCGCAGCAGGGGCCGACTTTATCGGCCTGGTCTTCGCACCGAGCCCGCGGCGTGTCACGCTCGAGCAGGCGGTGACCATCTGTCGCGCTGTACGGACGGTGACGCAGCCGCCGCGGATCGTCGGTCTCTTCGTCGATGCACCGGTCGAGGAGATGCAGCAGGTCGCGGCACTCCTGGAACTCGACGCGGTGCAGCTGCATGGGAACGAGCCACCGGAGGTCGTACGAGCGCTCGGCTGGCCGGTGCTCAAGGCCGTCCGGGTGCGCGCTGGCGAGACGGTCGAGGCCGTGCGGCAACGGGTCGCACCGTACTTCGCGGGCGATCCGGCTCCGTACGCGATCGTGCTCGACACTTACCACCCGCGTGTGGCGGGCGGGACGGGGCAGACGTTCGACTGGGCGGTCGCTGCTGCGATAGCCCGTGCTTTCCCGGTGATCCTGGCCGGTGGGTTGCGGGTGGAGAATGTAGCCGAAGCGATCGAGACGGTACGCCCTTTTGGCGTCGATGTCTCGAGCGGCATCGAGGTTGCCGGGAGGAAAGATCCTGAACTGATGCGCGCGTTCGTGGCAGCGGCGCGTGCCGCCTTCGCGCGTGCGTTCGATACGGTCGGGACGGAAAGCGGAGGGACGAGATGACGACATCGGTGCAGCGAGCACGGCAGCTCCCGGACGAGCGCGGGCGTTTCGGCGAGTTCGGCGGCATCTACGCTCCGGTCACCTTGCTACCGGCGATCGAGGAGTTGATCGAGGCCTATGAGGACGCTCGCCGGGATCCAGCTTTCCAGGCCGAGTTCGAGCGGCTGCTCCGCGAGTTCGTCGGACGACCGACGCCCCTCTACTACGCGGCCAGCCTGACCGAGCGGGTCGGCGGTGCGCGGATCTTCCTGAAGCGCGAAGATCTCGCTCATACGGGTGCGCACAAGATCAACAACGCGGTCGGCCAGGGGTTGCTCGCCAAGCGGATGGGCAAGCCGCGCGTCATCGCCGAGACGGGGGCCGGCCAGCACGGGGTAGCGACGGCGACGGTGTGCGCGATGCTCGGGCTGGAATGCGTCGTCTATATGGGCGAACTGGACGTGCAGCGCCAGTCTCTCAACGTCTTCCGCATGAAGCTCCTCGGTGCGGAAGTGCGACCGGTGCGCTCGGGAAGCCGGACGCTCAAGGACGCGATGAACGAAGCGATCCGCGACTGGGTGACGAACGTGCGCACCACCTACTACCTGGTGGGTTCGGTGGCTGGGATGCACCCGTATCCGATGATGGTGCGCGACTTCCAGTCGGTGATCGGCCGGGAGACGCGCCAGCAGATCCTGGAGATAACCGGGCGGCTTCCGGACGCAGTCGTTGCCTGCGTCGGTGGTGGATCGAATGCGATCGGTATCTTCTCGGCCTTCATCGATGATGAGCAGGTAGAACTGCACGGAGCAGAAGCGGCGGGCGAAGGCTTGGAAACCGGTCGCCATGCCGCAAGTCTGACAGCCGGTCGGGTCGGCGTGTTGCACGGATCTCGGTCGTTCGTGCTCCAGGACGAGGACGGCCAGATCGTCGAAGCGCACAGCATTGCGGCTGGACTGGACTATCCGGGTGTGGGCCCGGAGCACGCCTACCTCAAGACGACCGGGCGTGCACAGTATCACGCGATCAGCGATGCCGAGGCGCTCGAGGCGTTCCAGTTGCTCTGCCGCACGGAAGGCATCATCCCGGCGCTGGAATCCGCACACGCGGTCGCCCTGGCCGTTCGGCTGGCGCGCGAGCGGCCGCGCGACCAGATCATCGTCGTCAACCTATCGGGCCGCGGCGACAAGGACATGCACACCGTGGCCAGCGCGCTGGGGGTGACGCTGTGAGCAGGAACGAGAGCCGGATCGCCGAAACGTTCGCTGTGTTGCGGGCACGGGGCGAACTCGGGATCATTCCGTATCTCACCATCGGCTACCCGGAGCGGGAGAGCGCGCTGGAGCTGGTGCCGGCACTGGTCCGTGGCGGTGCCTGTGCGATCGAGCTGGGGATCCCGTTCTCGGATCCACTCGCTGACGGTGTGACGATCCAGCGGGCGAGTCACGTCGCGCTCCAGAACGGCGTGACCGTCCGGTACTGCCTGGAAACAGCGGCGCGGCTGCGGGAAGCGGGCGTTGACGTACCGTTCGTCTTCATGGGATACTTCAATCCACTGCTCCAGTACGGGCTGGAGCAGTTCGTGCGTGCGTGTGTCGAGGTCGGCGTCGACGGTGTGATCGTGCCGGATTTGCCACCGATCGAGAGCGATGAACTGCATGCCTTGTGTCGGGCGGCGGGGCGCGATCTGATCTTCATGGTCGCGCCGACCAGTACGGAGCGGCATCTGCGCGAAGTCGCTGCTCGTGCGAGCGGGTTCCTCTATTGCGTCTCCCTGACAGGTGTGACCGGCGCGCGCGATCGTTTGCCGGACGATCTTCCAGCGTTCTTGCAACGTGTCCGTGCGGTCACGGATTTGCCGCTCGCGCTCGGTTTCGGTATCTCGCGACCGGATCATGTCGCGCAGGCACACGCGCTCGTCGATGCGGTGGTGGTCGGGAGTGCGCTGCTCGATCGGATCGCTGCAGCTGAGCCAGGCGAGCGTGCAGCGGCGGCCGAAGCGTTCATCGCCTGGTTGCGAACGGGTACCGCCGCGACGGTGGGGGAGGGGTCGTAGGCGACGATGCTCCAGTGCCGTGGCATCCGCGGTGCGACGACTGTCGAGGCGAACACCGCTGAAGCGATCGTGAGTGCGACCCGCGAGCTGCTTGTCGCGCTCGTGGAAGCGAACGGGATCGAGCCCGACCAGATCGCGAGCATCATCTTCACCACGACGCGTGACCTCAATGCGACGTTTCCGGCGGTTGCTGCGCGGGAACTGGGTTGGGTACACGTGCCGCTCCTCTGCGCGCACGAGATGGACGTGCCCGGTGCACCACAAGGGGTCGTGCGTGTCCTGATGCACGTCAACACGGAAAAGTCGCCGCGGGAAATCCGGCACGTCTATCTGCGTGGGGCGCGAGTGTTGCGGCCAGAATTCGGTCACGAACCGACGTGGATCAGCGAAGACCGTCGAGGAGCGGGAGGGATGGAACGATGATCGTCGTGATGCAGCCTGGAGCGACGAAAGAGCAAGTCCAAGCCGTCATCGATCGCGTCGCCGAGTTCGGTTTTCAGACGAAGCTGGCGCCAGGCGCTGAGCGGATGGTGATCGGTGTCGTCGGGTCGCCGCTCCCGGACACGCTCAAGGAGGCGCTCGAGCGGCTGCCCGGCGTGGAGGAAGTGATCCGGGTCAGCAAACGGTACAAGCTGGTCAGCCGTGAGTTCTACCCGCTCGATACCGTGATCCAGGTGCGTGACGTCACGATCGGCGGCAACGAGGTCGTCGTCATCGCGGGGCCGTGCTCGGTGGAGAACGAGCGCCAGATCATCGAGACCGCGCAGGCTGTGAAGGCCGCTGGTGCCAGCATGCTCCGCGGTGGTGCCTTCAAGCCGCGCACGTCACCCTACGAGTTCCGCGGATTGGGTGAGCAGGGGCTCAAACTGCTGGCCAAAGCGCGCGAGGAGACAGGGTTGCCGATCGTCACCGAAGTGCTCAGCCCCGAGCACGTCGACCTGGTCGCCGAGTATGCGGACGTACTCCAAATCGGCGCGCGGAATTGCCAGAACTACCTGCTGCTGGAGGCGGTCGGGCGAGCCAAGAAGCCGGTGCTGCTCAAGCGCGGCATGTCGGTGCAGATCGAAGAGTGGCTGCTCGCAGCCGAGTACATCGCCGCGCAAGGGAACGAGCAGATCATCCTCTGCGAGCGCGGCATCCGAACCTTCGAGACGATCACGCGCAACACGCTCGATCTGAATGCAGTTCCCGTCGTCAAGCATCTGAGTCATCTCCCGATCATCGTCGATCCGAGCCATGGCACTGGCCGCTGGTATCTCGTGCCGCCGATGATGCTAGCCGCTGTGGCCGCTGGTGCCGACGGGCTCATCGTCGAGGTGCATCCGAACCCCGATCACGCGCTTTCCGACGGGGCGCAGTCACTCACGCCGGAGAACTTCGCGGCAGTCATGCCCAAGCTGGCCGCGGTGGCTCGCGCAGTCGGACGGAGCGTGCGCGGCGTGGCGACCGCCGAACCCAGCCTGTCACCGGCCGATTGATGGGGCGAGGAATGTCGGAGGAGGCGATCGCCCGCGTCCTCGACACCATACGGTTCGGGCCAGATGGCCTGGTGCCGGTGGTCGTGCAGGACGTGGCAACCGGTCAGGTGCGGATGGTCGGGTATGCGAACGCGGAGGCCGTTCGCCGCACCTTGGAAACGGGACGCGTCCATTTCTGGAGCCGGAGCCGGCAGCGACTCTGGATGAAGGGCGAGACTTCCGGGAACGTGCTCGAACTCGTCGAGCTACGGGCCGATTGCGACGGGGACGTGCTGCTGGCACGCGTGCGACCGCACGGGCCTACCTGTCACACCGGCGCGGTGAGCTGCTTCGATACCGAGCCACTGGTACGGCTCGCTCCCGTGCCGGAGAGTGCCCTCATCGTCGATGAGGTTGCGCGGGTCGTCGCCGCGCGGGCGGCCGAGCCGCAGCCTGGTTCCTACACGAGCGCGCTGCTCGCTGCTGGTGTCGATCGGATCGCACGCAAGATCGGCGAGGAGGCGGCCGAGGTCATCGTCGCGGCGAAGAACGGTGAGCCTGAGCCGCTGGCGCGTGAAGCTACCGACCTACTCTATCATCTGCTCGTTCTGCTGCAGGCCACCGGCGTGCCGGTCGAGCAGGTCTGGCAGGTGTTACGGGAGCGGCGCGGTCAGGCTTCACCGTAGTATTGCGGTGGGCGGACGACCATACGCTGATGCTCGAGGTCGACCTCGAGGATGACCGAACGGATGGCCGGGAGCAGGAGTTCGCTGCCATCCGGGCGCTGAACGACATAGACGTCGTTCGCGCCGGTTTCGAGGATCTCGACCACTGTCCCGAGGTCGTGTCCCTCCTCGTCGACGACGCGGAGGCCGAGGATCTCGAAGTGGTAGTACTCGTCCTCGCCGAGCGGGGCTGCCTGGCTGCGGTCGATACGCACGACGGTGCCGCGTAAAGCTTCGGCGTCGTTGCGCGTCGAAATGCCCTCGATCTGAAGCAACGCGATGTCGCCCAGGAGCTGAGCGCGCAAGAGGCGGCGCGGGGTCGGTTCGTCGTCCAAATAGACGTGACCGAGTTCGGGAATCCGCTCGGGGAAATGCGTCCAGATCCGGAGCTTGACTGCTCCCCGGACGCCGTGCGCGCCGACGATCCGGCCGATCGAGAGACGCTGCGGCAAATCAGGCCGTTCCGGTCGCTGCTAGTGGCTGTGGCTCGACCTGGTCATCGATGGTGAGACTGGCGTGGACTCCCTGCCGCACGGCAGAAATCGCGAGCATGGTGCGCATCGCGCGCGCGATCCGCCCCTCGCGGCCGATTACCTTGCCGAGCTGATCGTGCGGCACGGAAAGGCGAATGAAGATCGAGCGGCCGCGACGCCGGGTGCGAACCTGGAGGGCGTCGGGATCGTCGACGAGCTGCCCGGCGATGTACCGGACGAGCGTCGCGAGACGCGACATGGCCAGTTCCGGATCGATGATCGGCCGCTCGCGTCGCTGAGGCCGGCTGCGCGGGCGCTGGGCGTCGCGGCGTTGCACAGTGCGCCTCCTCTATGCCTGGTCTTGCGAATCAGTCGCTCCCGCCGGTGCTTCCGGAGCTGGTCGCTGCGGTGCTCCCTCACCCTTTTGTCGTGGCGGGAGAACACCAGCACGGACGAGCAAGGCACGCACCGTGTCCGTCGGCTGCGCGCCATGCTCGAGCCACCAGCGTGCTCGCTCGACGTTCACTTCGAGGGTGTACGGTTCGGTACGCGGATTGTAATAGCCGATGACCTCGATGAACCGGCCATCCCGCGGCCAGCGTGCTTCCGCAGCGACGATACGGTAGTGTGGCTGCTTCTTCTTGCCCATTCGGCGTAGACGCAGTTTGATCATGGTCGGTTCGCTCCACCCTCCGTCACACTCGCAGCGAGCGTGCATGCTCCACACAGAGCGCACGATCGGCCCGATGGCCGATCCGCACCTCGGAACTGTAGCAGCGATGGGGCCACTCCGTCAATCCGACCATCGTTTTCACCCGTGCCTCCGGTGAGGTTGCCGCGTGGGTGTCAGGTTGGCACACTGGCAGCAGTCCAGGTGTGCAGTCCTGCTGGTACGGTGCACCGCAGGAGGGGTGCGGGGAAGAGGGGAGGGCAGAGTCGCACATGGCGGGTCCCAGCCGTGTCGATGTGTACGCATCTCGTTTTCCACTGCTCGTCTTGCAGAGTACCGTACTTCTTCCTGGGAACGCGGTCACGGTGGCGGTCAGTCGTGCCGAGTCGCGCCGGGCTATCGAGTTCGCCCAGCAACAGCAGGCGGCCCTCATCGTCGTCGTGTACGCAGATGGACGGCCCCCGACCCGGCTGGCGCAGCAGGTCGGGACACTGGCGCGGATTGCCGAGGTGATGCCGCAGGCGACGCATCGACTCCAGGTTCGGCTCGAGGGGCTGCGCCGCGTTCGTCTCCTCACGGTCGACCTCTCCGGTGCGGTACCGCAGGCGCGTGTTCAGCAACTCGTCGTGGAGAGGAAACCGGAGGCGCTCCAGGCGGTCGAGCGGTTGCGCCAACTGCTGGGCGAACTCGGGCGATTCCTGGGCGTTCCCGATGAGGCGTGCCTGCAGACGTTGGAGGAGACGGATGATCCGGATCGGTTCGCCGATCTTTTGGCGACCCAACTGGTCCGCGACCTGTCCTACCGCCAGCGTCTACTGGAACTCGTCGACCCGCGGGAGCGGCTGGAACAGTTGACGGCGCTGATCGATCGCGAGCTGGCGCGCCTCCGCGACCTGCAAGCGGCGCCTGCGCCGGCGAACACCGCTCGTGCTCCTAGCCAGCGGCTCGCCAGCGAGGCCATGCTGACCTCCGACGAGGCGAACGATGCCCGCGAGGAGGCAGAGCAGCTGCGCCAACGCCTGGCCGAGAGTGGGGCACCGCCGCTCGTCCGCGAGCGGATCGAGCAGGAAATCGATCGCCTGGCCCGGATGCCGCGAATGACCGCGGAAGCGACAGTCGCTCGCACCTACATCGAAACCGTGCTCAGCGTGCCGTGGGCAGTCGAGACGCCGGAAACGCTCGATCTCGAGCGTGCCCGGTCGATCCTCGAACGTGACCACTTCGGGCTCGATCAGGTGAAGGAGCGCCTGCTCGATTACCTGGCAGTGCGGGCGCTGACGGGTGGCCGCGCTCACGGGGCGATGGTGCTCTGCTTCGTCGGCCCGCCCGGTGTCGGAAAGACGAGTCTGGCCCGCTCGATTGCCGAGGCCCTGGGGCGCCGTTTCGTCACCGTGAGTCTCGGCGGCGTCCGGGACGAAGCGGAAATCCGTGGGCATCGACGCACCTATCTGGGGGCCTATCCTGGGCGCATCGTCGAGGCGTTGCGACGGGCCGGGGCGCGCAATCCGGTGATCCTGCTCGACGAGATCGACAAGCTGGCGGTCGACTACCGGGGCGATCCAGCAGCTGCCTTGCTCGAAGTTCTCGATCCTGAGCAGAATCGGCATTTCGTCGATCACTACTTGGATCTTCCTGTCGATCTCTCGTCCGTGCTCTTCATCGCGACGGCTAACTCGCTCGATCCGTTGCCGCGCCCGCTGCGTGACCGGCTGGAAGCGATCGTCATCGAGGGGTACAGCGAGGAGGAGAAGCGGGAGATCGGCCGTCGCTACTTGCTCCCCCGCCAGCTGGCCCTGCACGGTCTTCCGGAAGGGATGCTCGACCTGACCGATGCGGCATGGAACACGCTCATCAGCGGCTACACTCGTGAAGCAGGGGTGCGCGAACTCGAGCGGCGGTTGGCGACGCTCTGTCGCAAGGTCGCTCGCGAGGCGGTCGAGCGGGGACAGGCGAACGGCCAGCTCGCGCGCCGGCGTGTCACCCCGGCTGTGCTGCGTCGCTATCTCGGCCCCGCGCCGTACCGGGAGCTAGTTGCGCATCCGGAACCCCAGGTCGGCGTGGCCTATGGACTGGGGGCGACGCCGCTCGGGGGGATGCTCGTCCCCGTCGAGGTTCTGGTCATGCCTGGTCGCGGCGAACTCCTCGTCACCGGGCAGGTCGGCGAGATCCTGCAGGAGTCGGCGCGGGCAGCGCTGAGCTGGGTGCGGGCGCGTGCGTCGCAGTTCGGGTTGCCGCCGGACTTCGCCGAACGGCTGGACGTGCATGTGCACTTGCCGGAAGGTGCGCTGCCGAAAGACGGCCCGTCGGCCGGTCTGGCGCTGGTGGTCGCGCTCGTCTCCGCGGTCACAGGACGTCCAGTGCGTGCCGATGTAGCGCTGACGGGGGAGATCACCCTGCGCGGGCGGGTGTTACCGGTCGGTGGGCTGCGGCAGAAAGTGCTGGCGGCGCAGCGGGTTGGCCTCCGCGGATTGATCGCGCCGGCCGCCAACCGTGCGGAAGCCGCACAGCTTCCGCCCAGCGCGACGCGGCGACTGACGATGCATTGGGTCGAGAGCGTCGAGCAGGCGCTCGCGCTGGCCTTGTGCGGTGCTGCCGAATCCGCGCGTGTAGATGGTATTCCCAGGGGTGCGTCCGAACAGCTGTCGCAGGACGAGTAAGGTGCGCCGTCGGCGAGCGAGGCAGGCGGAATACTCGCTCGGCAGCCTGCACGGCGTTGCCCTCATGCCTGTGGCTTGGGGTGGCGCCGGGCAGTGCACCTCGCCGTGGCTTACCGACTGCACCGTCAGGACGGTCTGTCCAGATGGTGACGTGGCGTCACCGTGCTGGTCGCTCCTCGGCGGCAGCTTCCACGCTTCGCGTGGGTCGACGGGACGAGCTGTGCGTCCTGTCACTTGCGGTGAGCTGGTGCCCGTGCGCAACTGCGGGGCTTCGGTCATGCAGGTTCGGCGTTCGATCGGTCCGCACAATCGGACTTGCCTTCGAGGCGCACCTGTGGTAGAGTGGCACCTGGACGCTCCGGTGCGGTGAGCGGAGCGGGATCACGATGGAGCGGCGAGCGGTGACAGGACGCTGGTTGCCAATCGAGAAACCGATGCACCGGCTGTTCGCCGTGCGCTGCACGGTGATCCCCGCACCTATCCCCGCTCCCAGGCCTCTGGGGGCTCCTGCCGCAACCGGAAGCGTGGGCGGATGGTCCGATTGACCTGATGCGCCAGCGTAGAGTCCGGAGCGGCGGTGAGCCCAAAAGCTCACCGCCGATTCTGTTTTTGGCAGAGCAGTCAGTGTGGAGGGAGTGTCGAACGATGTGCCCGGAGTGCGGTGCGGATCTCGGTCTGACGGATGTCGAGGTCGGGGAAATCGTCTCCTGCCCGGAGTGCGGTGCCGATCTCGAGGTGCTTTCGGTCGACCCGTTGCAGCTCGGGCTCGCTCCGGCTGAAGAAGAGGACTGGGGTGAGTGACGATGGGGACGGTTGCCCTCCTGGCCGAACGGCTTCGCGTCGAAGAGCGGTTGCTCCAGCAAGCGTTCGCTGCGTTCGGCTGGGAGGCGCAGCTGTGGGATCCGAACGAGATCACGATTCCGCTCCAGGAGACCGCCGAGCCGTTGCCGGCGGTCTCGCTCGATCGGGAGCGCGCGACGAGCGAAGCGACAGCCCTCGCGGCGCTGCTGGCGGCGCGCGGTGGGACGGTCGTGAACCGTCCGGCAACGACGCGGCTGCTGGCTGACCGGCTGGCCCTCTTGCGTCACCTCATCATTGCCGGCATACCGACACCGCCGACCGTGGTCGCCTTCGGCGAGGCGGCGACGCTGCGGGCGATCGCCACACTCGGCTATCCGGTCTATCTGAAATCGCTGGTGGTGGATCCGTTGATGCCGATCGCCTATGTCGAGGACGCGGATGCTGCTGAAGCGCTCGTCGAGCACCGCCGAGTGCTGGGCGACGAGCGGGCGGTCCTGGTCCAGAAGGCGGTGGCGGAGCCGGAGACGGTACGGCGGCTGATCATCGTGGGCGCAGATCTCCTCGCCGTCGTTCGGGGGCGCGGTGGCGAAGCACCGCTCGCGCTCGAGGATCCGGGCCGGTGGCAGGCACTGGCGATGACGCTGGTCAGCCGGCTGGGCAGTGGCGTGTACGCGGTCGACGTTGTGGAAACGGCAGCAGGACCGGTCGTCGTCTCGGCCGAGAACCTCGTTCACTTTCGCGCTTTGGCCGAGTACGGTCTTCCGGTGGCCGAGCGGATCGCAGCGTTCGTGATCGAGCAGGCGCACCAGGAACAGGCGGAACGCGGGGGAACGGCATGACGACGGAACTCGCTGTCGAAGCTGCCGCGTTTCTCGAAGCCTTTCTCCGGATCCCGAGTCTGTCGGGCCAGGAAGCTGCTGCCGTCGAGTGGCTCTGTACGCGGATGGCTGAGCTGGGCTACGAGGCTCGCTCCGACGAGGCAGGTAACGCGATCGGTGTCCGCGGGAGCGGTCCCCGTGAGTTGATGCTGCTCGGTCACATCGATACCGTTCCGGGGCGTATTCCGGTCCGGCAGGTGGACGGACTGCTCTATGGCCGCGGTGCCGTCGATGCGAAGGGGCCACTGGCAGCGTTCGTGCTGGCTGGCGCGCGCGCTCAGCTGCCCCCGGGTATCCGGCTGACGGTCGTCGGGGCGGTCGAGGAAGAAGTGATGAGTTCGCGCGGAGCGAACTGGCTGGTCGAGCATCACCCGCGACCCGATGCGGTGATTATCGGTGAGCCGAGCGGCTGGGACGGTGTGGTGCTCGGCTACAAGGGCTCGGTCGCGATCGAATACCGGATCGTGCGACCGTCAGCCCACGCGGCCGGGCCCGGTACGACAGCAGCTGAAGACGCAGTCGCGTTCTGGAACGCGCTGGTGGCCTGGTGCGAACAGGAGAGCGCCGGCCGCACGCGGGAGTTCGACCGGGTCACGCCGACATTGCTGAGCATCGTAACGAGCGGTGACGGTCTCACCGAGCAGGCCTGGCTGCGTGCGAACCTGCGTCTTCCGCCCGGCTTCGCGCCGGAGAAGGCAGTCGCTGCTGCGCAGCGCTTGGCGGGTTCCGGTGAAGTCGTGGTCACCGTGAACGCGGCGGGGTTCCGGGTCGACAAGCGGTCGCCGCTCGTCTCGGCGTTCCTTTCGGCGATCCGCGAACTCGGCGGCGAGCCGAAACTCAAGGTCAAGACCGGTACGTCAGACATGAACATCGTCGGCCCAGCCTGGGGATGCCCGATCGTGGCCTATGGCCCGGGCGATTCGCGGCTGGATCATACACCGAACGAGCATATCGCGATCGACGAGTTCGTGCGTGGCATCGCGGTCCTGCAACGTGCGATCGAGCGCGTTGCGAACCAGATCGTGGGTGGGCGTTGGGGGGACGAGTCGTGAGCGCGGCGCGGATCGGGGTTCTGCTCTCGCACGTTCGAGAAGAAGAGAAGCTGTTGCTGCGCGCGCTGGCCGAGCGTGGCGCCGAGGTCGTGCGGCTCTACGATCGTCAATTGGTCTTCGATCTCACGGACGAGAGTTCGTGGCCGCAGGTCGACCTGGTTCTCGATCGGTGCATGGCGCACAGTCGTGGGCAGGTCGCCCTGCACTTGTTCGAGTCGGCCGGTGTGCCGACGATCAATCGCAGCCAGGCAACGGCGATCGCGGACGATAAGGTGCTCACGACGCGCCTCCTCGCGGCGGCCGGTGTGCCGACGTTGCGTACGATGGTCGCGTTCGATGTCGAGAGCGCTCTGGCGGCGCTGGAGCGACTGGGCTATCCAGCAGTGATCAAGCCGGTGACCGGTTCGTGGGGGCGACTGCTCGCCCGTGTCAACTCGCCGGCGGCGGCCCGGGCGATTCTCCAGCACAAGCGCGCGCTCGGTTCGTTCCACCACGGTGTCTTCTACCTGCAGGAGTACGTCGAGAAGCCGGGGCGGGATATCCGCGTCTTCGTGGTCGGGGATCGGGTCGTCGCTGCTTCGTACCGGATGGCCGATCACTGGGTGACCAACGTGGCGCGCGGTGCTGTCTCGCAGCCGTGTCCGGTAACGCCGGAGATCGAGGCGTACGCGTTACGGGCCGTGCGGACTGTCGGTCTCGACATCGCTGGCGTCGACCTCGTCGAGACAGCGGACGGACTGAAGGTGCTGGAAGTGAACGGCGGGGTCGAGTTCAAGGGGTTGATGCGCACGACTCATGTCGATGTGGCTGGACTGATCGCCGACTATGTGCTGGCACGGGCGACGCAAGGGGCGTCGCCCGTGATGGTTCTGAGCCATTGACGACAACTCGCTGGGAGGGAGAGGCGGTAGCTGGATGACAGTAACGGTTTCGATCCTGGGTGGTTCCGGCTATACCGGCGGGGAACTCTTGCGCTTGCTGCTGAGTCACCCGGAAGTGGAAGTCAAGCAAGTAACCTCGCGATCGCGCGCCGGGAAGTTCGTTCATACCGTCCATCCGAACCTGCGCAAGCGGACGACGCTCAAATTCGTCCCGCCGGAGGCGCTCGAGCCGGTCGATGTCCTCTTCGCCTGCTTGCCGCACGGGGAGACAGCTCCGATCGTCGACCGCTTGCTGGAGCTGGCACCGGTGGTGATCGATCTCTCGGCAGATTTCCGGTTGCGCGACCCGCAGGCCTACGAGGTCTGGTATCGCTGGTCGCATCCGAGGCCGGAACTCTTGAGCCAGGCGGTGTACGGCCTGCCGGAACTCCATCGCGAGGAGATCAAGTCCGCGCGGTACATCGCTTCGCCAGGATGCAACTCGACTGCCGTGATCCTGGGGCTGGCGCCGCTCTTCCGGGCCGGTCTGGTCGATCTCGACATGCCGGTGACCGTCGAGTGTAAGGTCGGCTCGTCGGGTGCCGGCGGTGAGGCAGGGCCGGCCAGCCATCACCCGGAGCGGAGCGGCGTGATCCGTCCCTTCAAGCCAGGCGGTCACCGGCATACGGCTGAGGTGCTTCAGGAACTGACGGTCTGCGGGAAGACGCCGTCGCTCGGCCTTTCGGTGACCAGCGTCGAGGCAGTCCGCGGTATCCTGGCGACGGCCCATGTCTTCCCGAACCGGCCACTGACCGATCGTGACCTGTGGCAGGTGTACCGCTCAGCCTACGGGCAGGAGCCGTTCATCCGGCTGGTCAAGGAGGCGAGCGGTATCCACCGCTATCCCGAGCCGAAGATCCTGGCCGGGTCGAACTACTGCGATATCGGCTGGGAGCTGGACGAGTTGCCGGGCGGTCGCCAGCGCCTGGTCGTAATGTCGGCGATCGACAACCTGATGAAAGGGGCGGCCGGCCAGGCGGTGCAGGCGATGAACATCCGATTGGGCTTTCCGGAGACGATGGGCCTGGAGTTCCCCGGACTCCACCCGCTGTGAGGATGAAGCAGTGCGACGCCGCTGGCTGGCTGCAGGAGCGCTCGTGCTCGGAATCGGCTTGGGATGGCTGGTTGCCCGGCGACGGCCCTTCTCGGCACGGTTGGCCTGGATGCTGACCCTCCCTGGCCTCCGGAACATCGCGCGGGCCGAGGAGCTGGCCGCATTGCTGGACATCCGGCCCGGAATGCGCGTGCTCGACGCTGGAGCTGGGCCGGGACGACTCACGATCCTGTTCGCCGAGCGTGTCGGGCCGGATGGTACCGTGACGGCTCTCGATGTGCAGCCAGGGATGCTGGAACTGGTTCGACGGCGAGCAGCCGAACGTGGGCTGACCAACGTGCGGCTACTTTTGGCTGATCTAGGCCAGGGAACGCTCGCAGCATTCGAGCCAGCGAGCTACGATCGAGCGGTGCTCGTGCATGTGCTCGGCGAGACCGACGATCCAGCCGCGGCACTCCGGGATGTTGCTGCTGCTCTCGTACCCGGTGGGCGAGTGGCCATCGTGGAACACCTCGGCGACCCCCACTACGTGCGCTACCGCCGGGTGCGGGAGCTGGCCGAGTCGGTCGGATTGCGGCTGATTGGCGAACGACGGTCTCGATTCGGACACACGACGATCTGGGAGAAGCCGATCGACACTGCGACGAAAGGAGCGGCGTGACGACGATGTTGGTCGTGAAGTTGGGTGGGAGCGCCGGTATCGATCCGGCACTGACCTTGGACGATCTGGCGGCCTTGTGGCCGGAGCAGCGCATCGTGTTCATCCACGGCGCCAACGCGACGCTGGACGAGTGGACGCGGCGACTGGGGCGCGAGCCGCGACTGGTCACCTCGTCGACCGGTCAGGTGAGCCGCTTCACCGACCGAGAGACGATGGACCTCATGCTGATGGTCTACGCGGGGCTGGTGAACAAGCGCCTCGTCGAGGGGCTCCAGCAACGCGGTATCAATGCCGTCGGCCTGACGGCGATGGATGGCCGGATCGCCAGTGGGCCCCGGAAGGATACGCTGCGGGCGGTCGAGAACGGGAAGCCGAAGGTGCTACGTGGTGACTACGCAGGCAGCATCGAGCAGGTGGATACACGACTCCTGGAACTGCTTCTCGACAACGGTTATCTGCCGGTTCTCACGCCGCCAGCGGTGAGTAACCAGGGCGAGGCGATCAACGTCGACGGGGACAAGTTGGCGATGCAGCTCGCGGTGGCGCTGCAGGCCGAGGCGCTGGTGATTCTCTCGAATACCCCCGGCCTGCTGCGCGACGTGCGCGATCCGGACTCGCTCATCGCGACAGTCGATGTGAGCGATCCGGCGAGCGTGGAGGCTGCCATGACGGCGGCGCAGGGGCGCATGAAGAAGAAGGTCGAAGCGGGCTGCAAGGCCGTGCAGGCCGGTATCGGGCGCGTCGTGTTCGCCGACGCACGCGTACCGCAGCCGATCCAGCGGGCACTCGCGGGGGCGGGAACTGTCCTGACGGCCAGGAGTCGAGTCGAGGTGCGCCCATGACCGTGCGCTCAACGACCGAGATCCTCCACCTGGACGAGTCGCTGCAGCCGCCGCTGTATACCAAGCGTGGCATCGCGCTGGTGCGTGGAGAGGGTGTCTGGCTGTACGACAGCGATGGCCAGCGGTATCTCGACCTGATGAGCAACTACGGCGTGAATGTCCTGGGGCATGCGCACCCGCGCGTCACTGCCGCGATTGTCGGCCAGGCGAGCCGCCTCCTGAGCTGCCATCAGTCGTTCGCCTCCGATGTGCGCGCGGCGTTCCTCGAGAAGCTGCTCGCGGTCGCACCGCATGGACTCTCGCGTGCGTTCCTCAGCAACAGCGGTGCGGAAGCGGTCGAAGCGGCGCTCAAGTTCGCCTGGGCGGTGACAGGCCGGCGCAAGATCGTCGCGACCAGGCGTGGCTACCATGGGCGGACGCTCGGCGCGCTGGCGGCGACAGGCGAGCCGAAGTATCGCCAGCCGTTCCTCGCGGTCTTGCCGGAGGTCACGCATGTCCCGTACGGCGATGTGGCAGCGCTCGAGTCGGCCGTTGATACGGAGACCGCTGCGGTGATCCTCGAGCCGGTGCAAGGCGAGGCGGGCATCTACCCGGCACCGCCGGAGTACCTCGCCGCAGCGCGACGGATCACGCGCGAGCGTGGCGCACTCCTGGTGTTTGACGAGGTGCAGACCGCTCTCCGCACCGGTGCCTGGTTCGCCTGCCAGCATGTAGGCATCTCTCCCGACCTACTCTGCGTGGCCAAGGGGCTGGCCAACGGCGTGCCGATCGGTGCGACACTCATGACCGAGGATGTGGCGCTCGCCTTGCCGGCCGGCGTGCACGGCAGCACCTTCGGTGGCAATCCGCTCGCCTGCGCAGCGGGATTGGCGACGCTGGAGACGCTGGAAGACGATGGACTCATCCCGCTGGCCAGTGAACTGGGTACCTATTTCCGCGAGCAACTCGTCGGACTCGGCCACCCGCTGGTGCGCGAGGTGCGCGGTGTCGGGCTCATGCTCGGACTCGACCTCAAGACCCGGGCGACTCCGGTGCTGAAGGCCCTGCAAGAACGCGGTGTCCTGGCGCTCCCGGCCGGAACGACGGTCGTGCGCATCTTGCCGCCGCTCGTCATCTCCCGCGACGAGATCGACTTCGCAGTCGGGCGTATCCTGGAAGCGCTGGAGGCGGTACGCGCGAGCTGAAAGCGGGGCAGGCATGAGCGAGGAGCGGACAGCCGACACGACGCGGATCGTTTTGCGCAGCTTCGGCGTCATGGTGACGACCTACCAGGAGCGGATGGCGCAACTCCTCGAGCAGGCGAACCGTGCTGATCTCGCCGTCGAGGAGGCTTTGCACCTGGCTGCGAGCGCCCTGGCGCTTTCGGCCCGGTTGACGCGCCGGTTGCGGGAAGTGAACGAGCACGTGCTGGCGCTCGAGGAACGGGCGCTCGCGCAACTCCAGGAGCAGCTCGCCCAGCGTTTCCCGGGCGTGCGCGTCGAACCGGAGGAGTGAACCGGCGAGCGCCCACTGCGCACCATCTCGCTCGAGCCAGTACGGGCTGAAGAGGCGTTTTCGGCTCGCTCAGCGCTGTCACGTTCGGCTGGCGAGGCGTGCGCCGCACGTTTCCGGGTGCATGCCAGGGTAGTGCGACTCCTGGGGCAGTAATCCTGCACGCCGGTCTGAGTCCCGACTGACCCCGACTTGCCGAGCGAGACGGCATCAGCTTGCCTGCGCGTGACTCGGACTCAAGCTGATCGACTTCCCAGGGTTCGCTGGAGGCGAAGACTGCGGCGGTGTCGTGCGGCGGGGTAGGCCGGCTGGGCATGGAGGGCTCTCCGCCGGATGGCGTGTTACCCCGCTCGTGCTGGTCATCGGGGTTCCGATCACGCTACCTCCGTAGCGCCGGCGGTACCGTGTGGCTCCGGTTCCGCTTGCCGGAACGGCAGGGCGCGTGCTATCGTTCCGGCAACCGACCGACTGCCCGGAAGGGACGCCCGCGATGACCCGCATCCTGCTCCTGGCGGACGAGGCGCTCGGCTGGCAGGACCTGGCACGCCAGCTCCGCACCTACCCGGGCGTGACCGCCGTCCAGCTCACCCACGACCGTGCCACCGCGCTGGCACTCCTTGCCCACTTCCAGCCCGACCTCCTCGTCCTCGGGAGCGACCA
>CACRWZ010000024.1_pt1 | contig 152308 bp, 134 predicted proteins | sample 5377041 | NCBI WGS metagenome assembly CACRWZ01 (sample SAMEA6061846, study PRJEB28556) | metagenome | reverse complement strand
CCCGCCGATCGGCCACCGGCACCCGACCGACCACGGTCGTCCCGGTAGGGGTCGGGTGTGCCCGACCCGGCGGGTCACGCACGCGTGACCCGACCGGGCCGTGAGGCCCGGAAGAGCGACCCGTCCCCACATATTCGGTCGTCGATGGGCGAAGCACGCGATGGCCCCCTCACCCCCCGACCCCCTCTCCCGCACCGCGCGGGAGAGGGGGTGGCGAGCGGAGCGCGGCGGGAGTGAGGGGTGCTCGACCGCGTGCGAAGACCTGGGCGGTCGATTACCGCGCCGAAAGGCGCTGCCGGGCGCAGCGCGCCGCGCCCGGCTGGGCCAGGAGCGCACCGCGTCGCTCGTCCTAGGAAAGCGGTCAGGGGCAGGCTGGCCGGGAAGTCCCGGATCGACGCTCGTCACTCAAGTGCCAGCCAGTTCCTTCCGAAACCTCGGAATGGGACGTGAACGCTGGAGGCGAAAGGGGCGGAAGGATGACGGTCGGCTTTCGCGAAAAGGTTCTCGGCATCATCGCCGCGATGGCGGTGGTCTTCGTCCTGCTCGGGGCAGTCGGGTGGTTCTGGCTCGGGAATAGCCGGGAAACAGCCCAGGAGCTGGCAGCAGAGAACGCGATGCTGTCCACACTGGGCCAGGCGTCGCGCCGGATGATGGAGATCCGCGCCAACGTCATCGCCCACGTCGGTGCGACGACAAATGCCGATTATCGCAAGCAGCTGGAGGATCGGATCGCCGACCTGGATCAGAAGATCGCAGCTGACCTCGATACGCTCGCGAACGGTGCCCGATCGCCCGAGATGCGACAGTCAGTCGAAAATCTCCGCAGCGCTTGGGCGGACTTCCGGCAGTCATTGGAGCGGTCACTTCAGCTCTCGCAGCGCTATGACATGGTCGGTGCGCAGCAGAATCTCGCCGCGGACGCGGCTCCGAAGTACGACACCCTCTTGCAAGCCGTCCGGGATGTCGAGGTGGTGTCCCGCCAGAGTGCCCAGACAGCAACTGACCGGATGGAAGCCCAGCTCATTCAGCTCCAGTTCGCCATGCTCGGTGCTGCTGGGCTCGCGATCGTCGCGCTCATCGTCGGGGTGCTCGTGCTGCGGCCGGCTCTGCGCACGGTCAGTGCAGTCGCGAAGGCAAGCCAGCAGCTTGCGGAGCAGGAGCTGGCGGCGCTGGAGGCCGCGCTCGCTCAACTGGCTGCCGGTGACCTCACTGCCCGCTTCACGGTGACCACCGAGCCGTTAGGAGTGCGCGGCCGCGACGAGCTCGCCCGGATGGCCCACGCATTCGACCGCATGATCGAGCGGTTGCGTGCCGTCAGCGTGACCTTCGAACAGGCGCTGGCTGACCTGGCCCAGCTGGTCGGCCAGGTGCGCCGGGCAGTGAGCCAGGTGACCGAGGCGGGAACGCAGACCCAGACGCTCTCCGCCCAGATCGCCGACGCGACCAATGCGGTCGCCCGTACGATCCAGGAGGTCGCCCAGGGCTCGTCGACACAGGCGGAACAGGTAACCAGCGCTTCCACGGCGATCGACGAGATGACGCAGACGATCCAGGCTGTCGCCAAGGCGGCGCAGGAGCAAGGTCGCGCGCTCCAGCGGGCGACCGACCTGGTCCAGCAGATGGCGGAGCGCAACCAGCGGGTCGGCGAGCTGGCGCGCGAAGTGACGCAGCAGGCTGGTCGGAATCGCGAGCAGGCCGAGAGCGGAGGGCAGGTCGTGCAACGCACGCTCGGGGCCATGGAGAAGGTCCGCAAGCAGGTCGAGGAGACTGCCCGGGCGATCCAGGAGCTCGGCGAGCGTTCCAAGCAGATCGGGCAGATCGTCGAGGTGATCACCGATCTCACCGAGCAGACGAATCTCCTGGCGCTCAACGCGGCGATCGAGGCGGCCCGGGCCGGTGAGGCGGGCAAGGGGTTCGCGGTCGTGGCCGAGGAGGTGCGCAAGCTGGCCGAGCGCTCGGCAGCCTCGACGCAGGAGATCGCCCAGATGGTGCAGGGGATCCAGCGGACTGTCGAGCAGGCCGTCGCGGCGATGTCCGAGAGCGCCGGCTCTGTCGCCCAGGTGAGCAGCGAGGCACGGGAAGTGGCGGAGGTCTTCGCGGCGATCCGCCAGTCAGCCGAGGAAGTCGCGCAGCGGAACCAGGAGCTGCTGCAGTCGCTCGAGGAGATCGCCAAGCGGAGCACCGAGTTGCGGGCGACGATGGAGGACACGGCTGCGATCGCCGAGGAGAACGCGGCGTCAGCGAGCGAGCTCTCTTCCACGGCCGAACAGGTGCGTGGGTCGATCCGTCAGGTGACCGCCGTGGCCGAACAGAATGCTGCGGCGGCCGAGGAAGTCTCGGCCGCGACCGAGGAGATGGCGACGCAGGTGGGCGAGATCGCTGCAGCCGCCGAGCATCTCGTCGGGCTCGCACGACAGCTGGCCAAGCTGGTCGAGCGGTTCCGGGTCGCGACCGAGCCAGTGGGGGAAGCGGTGCACAGCGAGGCGATGGCGGTGAACAGGAGCGGGTACGACGAGCCTGACGAGGCTGGCGGGAAGGTTCCGGTACATGCCTCGTGGTTGGGCAACGGTCGCAGTGCTTGGTGAGGGTCAGGCACGGATGCGGCAGAGGAGGACATGAGCGGTGGGCGAGGATCGCGAACTCATCGAGATGTTCATCGAAGAGACGCGCGAGCGCCTCGAGGCGATCGAGCCGGCCCTCGTCGAGCTGGAACGCGCCGAATCGGCAGCCGAAAAGGAACGCCTGCTGAACGATGTGTTCCGGCACCTCCACTCGACCAAGGGGAGCGCCGGGTACTTGAACCTGACCGACCTGGTGGCGCTCGTCCATGCAGCCGAGCAGCTGGCCGACGTCCTGCGCAAGGGCGCGCCAGTTGTCCCCGAGCACGTCGACCTGTTGCTCCAGACCGTCTCGCTGACGCGGGCCTATCTGGCCCACCTGGCTGGGCAGGCCGAGCCGCCGGACGGGCTCGCGCCCCTGACCGAGCGCCTCCAGCTGGCGGCGGCGAGCGCGACGCAACGACCCGCAACGACCAGCGGCGGCCCGGCGGAGCCGGCGGCCGCGGGAGCGGCGGGCAGCGAGCCGGCAACGGAAGCCGAACACCGTGGCGAGGAGCTGCGGGCCGGCGACGCCGAACTCGCCAGTTCGACCGTGCGGGTACCGGTGCACGTCCTCGATCGGCTCGGGCGCCTGGCGGAAGAGATGCTGGTGACGCGGAACCGCATCACCGCATTGGCAGCGAACCTACAGGACGGCGAGCTGGTCGGCGCGTCGAAGAAGCTCTCGGTGATGGTCTCCGAGCTGCAGGACATCGCGGCGCTCACGCGCCTGCAACCGATCTCGTCGCTGTTCTCGCAGATGCCGCGCGTCGTACGCGATGCGGCGCGCGCCACTGGGAAAGAGGTCGACCTCGTCATCGACGGCGGTCGCCTGGAAGTCGACCGGCGCATCCTGCAAGAGCTGCGCGACCCGCTCGTCCACATCTTGCGGAACGCGGTCGACCACGGCATCGAATCGCCGGAGCGACGGATCGCCTTCGGCAAGCCTTCGCGTGGGCGGATCACGCTGCGAGCGAGTCGCGAGGGGTCGAACCTGGTCATCGAGGTGAGCGACGACGGGAAAGGGATCGACTACGAGGCGGTGCGGCAGAAGGCGGTGGAGCGTGGGTTCGTCAGTGCGCGGGAAGCGGCCACGTTGACCGAGGCCGAGTTGAACGCGCTCCTGCTCCGGCCGGGCTTCTCGACGCGCGACCAGGCGACCGAGCTCTCCGGGCGCGGCGTGGGGCTCGACGTCGTGGCGGTGCGGATGCAGGAACTGGGCGGGAACCTGACCATCTCCTCGGTGCCCGGGCAGGGGACGACGATCCGCCTCGTCGTGCCGACCTCGGTCTCGGTGATGAACACGCTCGTGTTCACGGCACGGGGATACCTGCTCGGCATTCCCTACTAACGTCGTCCAGGAGATCGTGCTCATTACCGATCGGGACATCGAGCACTACGGTGAGCAGGATGTCTTCCGCCTGCGCGACCAGCTGGTGCCGCTGTTCACGCTGGCGAGCTGGCCGGAGCGGAACGGTCACGGGAAGCGACAGGCCGGCAAGCACTACGTGCTCGTCCTGCGGGGCGAGGGGACACTGGCTGGTCTCCTCTGCGACGGGATCGCACGGTTCGAGGAACTGATCGTCAAGCCGGTCGGGAACCTGCTGCGTGGCGTGGAAAGCGTGAGTGGCCTCGCCACGCTCGGTACGGGTGAGATCGTGCTGATCCTCGAACCGGAGAAGATCCTGGCCGAAGCGGGACTGGCGATGGCCAAGATCCAGGCGGAGCAGGTACAGCTGGGGTTCGTCCACGAGCACCACGCGGCCGAGGACGACCTCGGCGAGCGTCTGGTGTTGCTCAAAGGTTACGGCGAGCACCGCTATGCGCTGCCAGTACGGCTCGTGTCGCGGATCGTGCGGTTCACACCGGAGGAGCTGGCGGTCTTCGGTGAGCGGGTCTACTACCGGACGGAGGAGGCACTCATCCCGCTCGTCGACCTCGATCGGGCATTGAGCCTCGGCTCGGGCGGTGTCGAGAGCGGCGGCATCGCGGTGCTCTTGCGAGCGGACAACCTCGAGTGTGGGTTCGTGGCCGCGCAGGTCGTCCGGATCGGTCGAGTCGGTGTGGAACCGGAGCCGTCGGATCGGCACGGTGTCGCGGGACTCCTCAACTTGCCGGACGGCGTGTACCTCATGGTCGATGTGCCGACCGTGGTGCATCACGAATTGCGGCGGCTCTATGAGTCGCGGCAGGAGAGCCGGTCGGTGCGGGGCAAGAAGGCGCTCATCGTCGAGGACAGCGTCTTCTATCGCGATGCGCTCGAGGCAGTGCTCAAGCGGGCAGGGTATGCGGTGAGTGCAGTCGGAAGCACCGAGGAGGCACTGGTGTTCCTGGCGCGTGTTCCCGATGTGGCGCTCATCATCACCGACTACATGCTGCCCGGCAAGAGCGGACTCGACCTGATCCAGGCCGTGCGCAACGGCGAGACGGCGGTGCGCGCCGACGTGCCGATCGTCGTCCTCTCGCAGTACCTGAGCGACCAGCAGGCAGGGCCGGAACTGGCTCAGCGGTTGCGGGCAGCTGGTGCCAGCGCCGTCTACGCGAAGTTCGACGAGCTGGAGCAGAGCCAGCTCCTCGAACAGTTCCGTCATCTCGTGGTTCATGACCAGGATGCGGCGGTGGAGGAGGTCACCGAGCACGTCGTCGAGGACGAGACGGTGCATGTCCTCGCGGTGAACCTCGGCCCGGAGGTCTACGGTGTGCCGATCGACCGCGTGCGGGAGATCACGACGCTCGACGGTGTGACACCCACACCGCTCGACGATGCCGGGTTCCTCGGCCTGGCCAACATCCGCGGCGAGATCGTGCCGGTGTTCGACCTCGGCGGTGTGCTGCGGCGACCGATCCGGACGAACGGCGAGGCGGTCGACGTGGTGACGCTGACCAGCCTGGGGCCGATGGTGCTGCGCGGGGAGAGCATTCGCGGTACCATCCGCGTGCCGGTCAAGGAACTCCGCGAACCGACTGGAAACCTCGGCCCGCTCGCCGAGCTGGTACCGTCCGTTGCGACGCTGCCGGACTGCCTCCTGCAGGTCATCGAGCTCGAGAAACTGGCGAGTGCCTGCCTCGGGCGGCGCGGGTGATTCCGTCGCTCGAGCGGGCCGGGCCAGCCTGGCCGTGCTGGCCCGGCCCCTGGTGTCGGTCGCGATGCGTCATCCTGTTCTCGTAGCGTGCTCGCGAGGTGGCAACCCTGCCGCCTGTTGCTCCATCGCGGCATCAGCGCGTGGGATTGCCGGCCCTCTGGGCCGGATGGGTCAGGCACGCCTGACCCCTACGAGGGGCAACGGCCGTCGCACGACGACCACGGTGGCAGGTCGGCAGTCACGGTCGGTACATCGTCACGGCTTGTAGTAGGGGCGAGGCGTGCCTCGCCCGGCCGCGCCGCAGGCGCGGCACGATGGCGATGGGTGCTGGCCCTGCCGGGCCGGATGGGTCAGGCAGCGCCTGGTTCGACGGGTCACGCACGCGTGACCCCTACAGGAATGGCGGTGGGCGATCGCGGGGCGGTGGGTGGTGCGCGTGCCACCGTCCTGAACCCGTCCCACCCTGTAGGGGCGACGCGTGCGTCGCCCATCCGCGCCGCTAGGCGCGGGAATCCACCGCCCCGGTGTCCGCACGCGGTCGAACACCCCTCACCCCCGGCTCGCTCGCGCTCGCCACCCCCACTCCCGCGCCGCGCGGGAGAGGGGGCCAGGGGGTGAGGGGGTACACGCGTGCCGTGTCCGTCTGTGTGGGAACGGGTCTGGTTTCCCGGGCCTGACGGCCCGGCCGGGTCGGGCACGCCCGACCCCTACGGCGGCGGGAAGCGACGGTTGCAGGTGGTCGATGGATCGGGAACCGTCCCTGAGCGGCCACGCCCATTTCTCTCGTCGGGGCTCGATCGCGTGCGTCATCCGGCCACGCCGAGCGGCGCGGGGTTATCCCGGCCGATCCGCACCGTGTCGACAGATCCCTCTGCGCCTGGCTGCTCGTGCTCCCTCTGTCGCGGGTTAGGGCGATGCGGGCGGAAGTTTTGTGGCTCGTGGGGTAAGGAGCGCTGCCCCGTACCGGAACGCTGGTGGGCGATTAGGAAAAAAGGTGCTGCGTCGCCTCGTCAGCTCCCTCTCAAGTGATTCCACGTTCTCGCCGAATATTCCCGAGTAGGGGTGAACGGTCGCAGGGAAGCAAGCCCGATCGCGAGGGAGCGCGATGAATCCACCGATCACACCGGTTCCACCGATCGGCCCGAACGAACCGGGACCAGTCGAAGAGGCGGCACCGTTGCAGCCGGTCAAGCCGGTCGAGCCGAATGCGCCGTCGCACACCGGTAGCCGACAACACGAGGCCGTCGGCAAGCGCGACGTCATCCCAGCCCACCGGGTCGACCTGAGTCTCGATCCGCAGTTGGTGCGCAAGATTCCGCGCGATGTCTACCTCCGCTACTACGTGCGCCCGGGCATCGGGAACTGGGTCGTCCAGGTGATCGACCGGGAGACGCAGGAAGTGATTCGGGAGATCCCGCCGGGTGGCCTCAAGGAGTTCCTGCAGCAACTGGCCGAGCAGCGGGGGGTCGAATGAGCGTTCGGCTGCGTGGGCGCAGCGGTGCGCTTGAAGGGAGTCAACGATGAGCATCACGTTCGACGGCCTGGCGTCCGGGCTGAATACCCAGGACATCATCTCCAAGCTCCTGCAGGTCGAGCAGGCTCCGATCAACCGGCTCAACCAGCGGAAGCTGGATATCGAGAAGCAACGCGATGCCTGGAAAGACCTCGGTACCCGCTTGCAGAATCTCTCGAGCGCGCTCAGTGCGCTCCTGCAGCGTTCGACGGTGATCGGCTTCACCGTCCGGCCGAGTGACGACAATGCACCGTTCACGGCGAGTGCGAACGCGAACGCCATCGCTGGGAGCTACTCCATCCAGATCCAGCAGCTGGCGACCGCGACGACGCTCCGCAGCAGCGGGGCGATCGGTGCTGACGTCGACCCGAATGCGCTGCTCAAGGACAGCAACTTCCGCAGTGCGATCACCGCTGGCCACTTCACGATCAACGGGGTGGCGATCAGCGTCGATCCGACGACCGATACGCTCAATGACGTGATCGACCGGATCAACACCAGCGGTGCCGGTGTCGTCGCCAGCCTGGTGACGGTCGATGGGCGGACACGGCTCCAGCTGCAGGCAGCGACACCTGGCGGGCCGCTCCAGATCGGTGCGCTCGGTGACACGTCGAACTTCCTCTCCGTGACCTCCCTGCTCGGTGCGCCGCGGACGGGCGATACGGTCGTCGGGACGCGCAGCTTGACGGCTGCCAAGACGACCGTCCCGCTCAGCCAGGCGATGCTGGCGACGCCGGTGAGCGGGCCCGGGACGCTGACGATCAACGGGGTGGCGATCGACTACGATCCGGCAGTCGATTCGCTCTCGACGATCCTCAATCGCATCAACGCGTCGAGCGCTGGGGTGACGGCGAGCTACGATGCAGTCACCGATCGGGTGGTGCTGACGGCCAAGACGACCGGTAGTCTCTCCATGACGATCAGCGATACCGGGAACCTCGCTACCGCGCTCGGCCTCGATCCGAACAACCAAGAGCTCGGGCAGAATGCGGTCTACAGTCTGGACGGTGGGGCGACCTGGCAATACAGCACCAGCAACACGGTGACGGGTGCCATTCCCGGGGTGACGTTGACGCTCACGCGCACGACGAGCTCACCCTATCGCTTCACGGTCGAGCCGAATACCGACGGTGCGGTCGCAGCGGTCCGCAAGTTCGTCGACCAGTTCAACAGCGTGCTCAGCTTCATCGCGGACAAGACGAGCTACGATGCGACGACCAAGACAGCCGGTACGCTGCTGGGCGATAGTGCCGTGCGCGCCATCGAGGCGACCCTGCGCCGCCTGGTGACGAGCCCGGCGATCAACGCTGGGGGTGCCTATCGCACGCTGGCCGATATCGGGATCAGCTTCGGCCGGGTCGGCTCGGCTGTCGGGACGACCAACCAGCTGCAGCTGGACGAGGACAAACTGCGAGCTGCTCTGCGCGATAACCCGAACGCCGTTTTCGAGTTGCTCGGTGCGACCAGCCGGGCAACGCTGACGACTCCTGGCGACATTGCCTTCGTCAGCGGGACGCCACAGCCTCCGGCGAGTGGTCGCTACGTCATCACGTCGGATGGGGCGGGGAACCTGACGGCGGAGTTCCGCGATTCGTCGGATCAAGTACTGTGGACGAACAGCGGGACGATCACCGCTGGTGGGACGACCGCGACGCTGATCCCGGGTCTCGCGTTGACCGCAGCCAGCTCCCTCACCGGTGCCACGAGCGAGATCACGGTCGTCCAGCAAGAAGGTGTCCTCACGCAGCTCGATCGCTATCTCGACGGCATCCTCGGCTGGGACGGGCTGGTGCGGGCGCGCGGCGATGCGTTCGAGCAGCAGCTGCGCGGCATCGACCAGCAGATCGACCGCTACCAGCAGCGGCTCGATGACCGCAAGGCACAGCTGGTACGGCAGTTCGCGACGCTCGAGCGGATGCTGGCCGAGATCCAGGCGCAGGGAACCCAGCTGCAGGGACAGATCGTCAAGATGCTCGGTGCCTGAACGGAATGCGGAAGGATCGGTGCGAGATGGTCGCGAATCCCTACCTGCGGTACCGGCAGGTCACGGTGGAAACAGCATCAGTCGCTGAGCTCGTGGTGCTGCTCTACCGGCGTGCGGTGCAGGTGCTGGAAGAGGCCGAGGAGGCGATCCGAACGCGCGATGTCCCGCGTGCTCATGCGCGGCTGGTCTATGCCCAGGAGATCGTCAGCGAACTCATGGCCAGCCTCAACCTGGAAGCTGGCGAGCTGGCTCACCAGTTATGGGCGATCTACGACTATGCGCAGCGACGGTTGATCGAGGCCAACGTGCGCAAGGATGCGGCGATCGTCGCCGAGATGCGGGGGCTCCTGGCCAGCCTGCTCGAAGCCTGGGAGCAGGTGGCTGCGCAGGAGCGGACGAGTCAGCCGACACCGCTGGCTGCCAATGCCTGACGGGGGCTGGTGTGGAGGGGACGAACGCGCTCGATCTCGCGACACGCCTGCGCGATCTGACGCTCGCCCAGCTCGAAGCTGCGCGCACGGGACAGTGGGAGACGGCGACCGAGTATCTCCAGCAACGGGGTCTGGTGCTGCAGCGGTTGCAAGCACTCGATCCGGCGCGACTCGACGAACCGTGCCGTGCTGCGATCGCTGCCTTGCTGGAGGAGGTCCGAGTGCTCGACCGCGAGCTGGTCGCGCTGGTGGAGACGGCGCTCGAGGCGGCACGAGAGGAGCAGCGTACGCTCGAGCGTAACGATGCCGCGGCACGCGGCTACCGGCGCGCGCTCGGTGCGAGCGGAGCTGCCGGGATCGTCGATCGCGAGGTATGACCGATGCGTGGCGACTGGCTGCGTTTCGTCCTGCTCGGTTCGATCGTGCTTCTCGTCGCATGTGTGCGGGTCGAGGTGCAGCGGACGAGCACGAGTGAGGCGGTTTCACGGACGGCCGCCACCGTGACGGCTCGCCCGGTCGAGCACGCACCGGAAACACCCACGCCGCCGGTCGTCGTGCCCGGCGATGGTGAGAGCCGTCCGTCTGTCGGAATGCTGCGCGCGCTCTTCCGCTACCGGATGCCGCCGGCGACGGCCCTTCGGATCGAACGGTTAGGCATCGACGTGCCGGTCGTGGAGGTCACTTCGGTCGAGGACGGGAAGGGCTGGTACTGGCCGGTACCGGACGAGGCCGCTGCGCACCTCGCGGGAACGGCGAACCCCGGCGAGCCGGGAAATATCGCGATCACGGGACACGTCGATACGCGGAGCGGTCCTGGCGTCTTCTGGCGCCTGCTCGAGATCCGGCCCGGCGACGAAGTCACGGTCTGGAGTGCCGCGGGGAGCTTCGTTTACCGGGTGACCGAGGTCCAGGTCGTGCCGGAGAACGACCGGACCGTGCTGCGCCAGAGTGCCAGTGAAGTCTTGACCCTGCTCACCTGTATCCCCGACGGCCGCTATGACCGCCGCCTCGTCGTCCGGGCCGAGCCGGTGCGTCCTGTGGTGGCCGCCCGGTAGCGGCAGCCAGCGCCCGGTGGGAGATGCCGGTTCGCTGGCTCGGACGCCAGAAGGGGCAGCGCGGTCTCGGTCATCGGTGGTCGATGGTGGCGAGGATACCGGTCAGTCGCTGCACTTGGGGGTTCGTTCGATCGAACCCGTCCGGTGCGCGGACGACGATGACCCAGGGGCGTCCGTTCTGGTCGGTGTAGCGGTAGGCGCGGATACGGCCGAGTGGGTCGAGGAGATAGACGTCGGCCTCGTACTGGTTGCCGATGAAGGTCGAACCACTCGGGCTCCCCTCGAACGAGACGGGCGGAGCGTACTCCGAGTCGAGCCGCAGGATCTCCATGTAGACCGAGCCAGGGGGAAGGTCGTTGACGTCGCGCGTGTTGAACCAGTCTTTCACGACCTCTGGACTCGGCCCATTCTGGAGCATCTGTTCGCTCATGACGATCCAGTAGCAGTGGCAGGAGTGCATGTTGTACTCCGGTGCCTCCGGTGTCGTGACGACGAGCCAGTTCGGTGGGTACTGGAACCGGATGTAGCTCGTGTCACGGTACTCGGTCCAGCCGGGATAACTCGCTGGGCCAGCTGGTGCCGGCGGCTCGGTCGGCGATGGCTGGGCGACGGGAGCGGGTGCGGGTGGGGTGGTCGGTGCCGGTTGCGTGGGTGTGGCGGTCGGTGCGGATTCCGTCGTCGCGGTCGGCCGGACTTGGGGCGTTGTTGCGGTCTGGATGGGCTGCGACGGAGACGGCGTCGGCCGGGAGACGATCGCAGATTCGTGCGTCGGAGCAGCCGTGTTGGGATGACGCGCGAGAACCGTCGGTGTCGCATCGCTTGGCCCGGACTGCGCCGCCTGGTAGGCGAGGTAGCCGAGCGCACCGCCGGTGACGAGCGCGACGAGGAGGCCGAAGAGGGCGAGGCATCCGAGAGCCAGGAGTTGTGGTGTCGACCAGCTCCGTTCCATCGTCTCCTCCTCGAGCGACTCAGCGCGGATGTTCGATCGTTGCGAGCACCTGGCCGAGGATGGCGAGATGCTCGATGTCCTGTTCGAACGGTGTGCCGAAATAGGCGACCAGGCACCACTGTCGACCGTGGTCGTCCTTGTAGAGGTAGGTGATGACTTGGCCAACTGGCCAATCGGTGTACGGTGCCGAGAAGTACAGGTCAGCGTCGTAGATGCCGCCCACGATGTCCTCGCCGTCGGGTGGCCTGCCGAAATCGGGTGGCTGATCGGCGAAGGGTGGGGCGACCAGGAAGAGATCGAAGACGACTTCGCCCGGTGGCACCTCGTGCTCGGCGCCGGTTCCCGGCGGTGCCCAGGCGACGCGACCGGACGGTAACGTGCCGGGATCGAACGAGACGAGCGTGACATTGCAGCACACGTCCTGCTCGTAGTAGACGCCCCAGTCGCTGGGATGGGCGAGCCGCACCGCTCCGGAGGGGTCCTCGAACCACTTCCAGCCCTCCGGTAGCGTGGTGCCGCTGCTTGCAGTCGGTGACGCAGCGGCCTCACCGGAGATCGGTGCCCCGGGTGACGGTGTGGCGATGCCGGTTGCACGCGCTGGGGTTCTGGCTGGCGTGCTGACGCGTGCCGGTGTCGAGGCCGCCAGCTGCGGTGTCGGCGTCCCGCTCCGGCTGCCCAGGTAGACATAGGTCACGATCGCGGCAGCGAGACAGACGCAGGTCAGAACGAGAAGACTGCCGCAGCCGACGAGCAGCCACTGCCATCCAGGTCGGCCACTTCTCCCACCGAGACGGTCGGCTGCGGCGAGGGGTGGCTGGTCTGTCCCGGTGTCTGGTGTTGTGGACGGTTGCAACGCCATCGACTCCCCCGATCCGCCAGAAGCAGAAAACCTCCTAGCCAGGGCCACGAGCGGACTCGTACCCGGCCGCGGCGTTTCGGGGGTTATCTGGATTGTCGGCAGCAGGTCTCGCTGCGTCAAGTCCTGCTGCGCGTCTTGAGCAGTAGCCCGCCCGATCTGCTTGACGATCGTTCGTGTCATCGACTCTTGACGTGGTGTCGCTCATCGTTTACTATCCAAGAGAAAGTGAAAGAGGTGCTGTTATGCAGGAACAGCCGGAACTGGTCGTCAAGGTGCGAGCGCGCCGGCAGGCGCGCGGCCTGACGCAGCAGCAGCTGGCTGAGCGGGCCGGTATCAGTCGCCAGACACTCGTCGCCATCGAGACTGGTCGCCTGACACCGAGCGTGACGGTCGCGCTCCGGCTGGCCCGGGCGCTCGACTGCACGGTCGACGACCTCTTCGCTCTGGCGGAACCGCCGCTCCTCGAGGCGCAGCTGGCACTCGGTGAACAGTGGTCCCTACCCGTTCCCTCGCGCGTCCATCTGGCGCGGGTCGGTGAGGCGCTCGTCGCCTGGCCGGTGCGGGACGAGACGGGCGAGGCGGAGGGTCTCATCCGCGAGCGCACCGGTGACCGGGTCAAGGTGGAGCTGCTCGTCGATCCAGCGACGCTGGACCGGAGCCTGGTCCTGGCTGGATGCGACCCAGCGCTGGCGATGCTGGCGGCACACTTGCGGCGCTGGCACCGCGACCTCCGCGTCGTCTGGGTACCGATCGGGAGCCGGGCAGCGTTGCGTGCCCTGGCGCACGGGTGGGTACACGTTGCGGGGACGCACCTCTGGGACCCAGCGGCCGGCGAGTTCAACCTTCCCGAGGTGCAGCGCCAGCTGGCCGGCCGGCCGGTCGCGGTCATCACCCTGTCTCGCTGGGTGGAGGGTTTGGGACTGGCGCCGGAGAACCCGAAGCAGATCCGCTCGGTCGACGATCTGGCGCGACCGGACGTCACGCTGGTGAACCGTGAGCCCGGCTCGGGGAGTCGACTGCTGCTGGATACGGCCCTCCAGGCTGCCGGTCTCGACCCCGCTGCGCTCCCCGGATACGAGCGGGAGCTCCCGGGGCATCGACCAGTTGCCGAGGCGCTCGCCAACGGTCTAGCCGATGCCGGCCCACTGGCGTTCCCGGTCGCCCGCGCCTACGGGCTCTCGTTCCTGCCGTTACTGGAAGAGCGCTACGACCTCGTCGTTCCGGTCGAACTCCTCGACTGGCCACCCATCCGCGACCTCTTCGAGCTGCTCGCCTCGCGACCGGTGCGGCGAGAACTGGAGGCCAATGGGTACGCGAGCGCGGAGAGCGGGAAGCTGGTAGCACGGATCGCCTGAGTCTCGCGAATGAACGGAAGGGAAGGATTGGGGTGATGCGGATTCCGAGTTTTCAGCGGCTCTTCGTACTGATGCTCATTGTCTTCCTGGTGGCGGCGTGTGGCGGGAGTGCGACGCCGACGCCGGCTGGAGCGCAGCGGACCGTCACGGCTGGCGGAGCGTCGGTGACCACACCGACGCTCGCTCCGACGCCAACTCGTGCCGCGACACCGACGACAGCGGCGACACCGACCCGGGCAGCGACGCCGACGCCCGCTGCGACACCGACACCGCGCGTGACCGGTGAGATCACCGTGTTCGCAGCAGCGTCGCTGACAGATGCCTTCCAGGAGATCGCACAAGCGTTCCAGCAGCGCTATCCCGGCACGACGGTGTCCTTCAACTTCGCTGGTTCCTCGCAACTCCGAACGCAGCTCGCCCAGGGTGCCAAAGCGGACGTTTTCGCTTCTGCGGACTGGAAGAACATGCAAGGTGCGCAGCAGGACGGAACGATCGCGAGTGAGCCGCGCGTCTTCGTGCGGAACGATCCGGTCGTCGTCGTACCAGCGACGAACCCGGCCGGTATCAGCACGCTGGCGGATCTCGCTAAGCCGGGTGTCCGGCTGGTCTTGGAAGCAAAGGATGTGCCGATCGGGAACTACGCGCGGCAGATCCTCGAGAAGGCGAGCCAGGATCCGCAGTACGGGAGCGACTTCGCGAGCCGTGTCCTCGCCAACGTCGTCTCGGAGGAAACCAACGTGAAGGCGGCGATCACCAAGGTGGCCCTCGGCGAAGCCGACGCGACGTTCGTCTACCGGACCGACGCGACGACGCCGGATATGCGCGACAAAGTGAAGATCATCGAGATTCCCTCACAGTTCAATGTGGTCGCCGAGTATCCCATCGCCGTCGTGAAGAATGCGCCGAATCCCACCGGTGCCCAGGCGTTCATCGACTTCGTCCTCTCGGCAGAAGGCCAGCAGATCCTGGCGAAGTGGGGATTCAAGACGGTGCAGTGAGGGAGGAGAGGAGCGTGGCTCCACTCGTCGTCCGCGTCCCAGGCGCGCTGCGTGCTGTCAGCCCGCAGTTGGCTGAGCGCTTCGGCCAGCGGTATCCGGGTGTCGACGTTGTCGTCCTGCCGCCGTCGCCCTCAGGGATGCTCGCCCAGGCGGTTCTCGAAGGCGAGCCGGCTGATGTGATCGTCTCGGCGAGCCGCGCCTACCTCATCCTGCTCGCCGAGGTCGGCTTCGCTGACCCACCGGTCACGATCGCCGGGAATCGTCTACTAGGGATCGTCCACCCGAGGCTGGAGGATCGTCCGGAAGGGTTGGCCGGGATGCTCCGTCCGGGATTGCGCCTCGTCCTGTCGCAGCCGGTGACCGATCCCTGCGGGCAATACACCCGGGAAGCGTTCGAGCGTGCTGGCCTGCTCACGCAGCTCCGGGAAAAGGGGCAGCGGGGCGAACTCGCGTTCCGGCGGGGATCTCTCGGGCTGATCGAGGCGGTCGCGAGCGGTGAGGCGGACGGAGCGGTGCTCTATGCGAGCGAAGCGGCGCATTCTGGACTGGTAACCGTGCCACTGGAACCGCCGGTCGACCTCGCCGACCGCATCGAGTTCTGCACTGCGGTGCTGACGCGTACGCGCGAGCGGGAAGCGGCCGAGGCGTTCGTCTCTTTCCTGCTTGATCGGGAGGGCCAGATGCTGCTCGGGCAGGCGGGCTTCATCCCGGTGGTGCGAGAGGAGCCTGGTTCGGATGGTCGAAGCGACTGAGCGGTCACTCGCCCAGGCCTATCCGGTTGCCCGAGAGCCGGCCGGTACGACTGCCGCTCGCCTCCTACCCCGCGGTCTCGCTGTACTAGTGCTCGTCTATCTGCTCCTTCCACTCCTCGCCGTGGTCTTGCGCGGTGCGAGCATCGAGACCATACGAGCGCTCGGTGACCCGCTGGTCATCGCCGCTTTGCGTCTGACGGGACTGACGACGGCGCTGGTCGTGCTGGCCGCGATCGTCTTCGGGACACCGCTCGCCTACTATCTGGCCCGCACCGATTTCCGTGGGAAGGCGATCGTCGAGACGCTGGTCGAGTTGCCGATCGCCCTGCCGCCGGTGATCGCCGGCGTGGGGTTGCTGATGGCATTCGGCCGCCGTGGACTGTTCGGGCCGGTACTCGAGCGGTTCGATGTCGTGCTCCCGTTCACGACTGCAGCCGTTGTCCTCGCGCAGCTCTATGTCGGCGTGCCCTTCTACATCCGGGCTGCGGCACTCGGCTTCCGATCTGTTCCACGCGAGGTCGAGGAGGCAGCCGCAGTTGACGGTGCCTCGACCTGGGAGCGGTTCCGCTACGTGGTCGTTCCGCTCGCGTTTCCCGGAATGCTTTCGGGCCTGCTGCTCTGCGCGACGCGGGCCGCTTCCGAGTTCGGTGCGACGCTCATGTTCGCCGGCAACTTCCCGGGGCGGACACAGACCCTGACGCTCGCGGTCATGACGGCGATGGAATCGAGTGTGAGCCGAGCGCTGGCGCTGTCGGTGTTGCTGGTCCTCGCGGCGGTGACGGTCGTGCTGGGGACACGCCTGCTGCTCCGGGAAGGGACCCTGGAAGGTGCCACGTGAGCGGCGATTCGCCGCTCATCGCAGTGGCCGGTGGCCTGCTCATCTGTCGCTGCAGCCCGCCGGTCGGAAGCAGGATCACAGAAAGGAAGTCGTGTTGAGCGGAGGGAGTCGGGTTATGCCGTTGAGAGACGTGCGTTGGCGCATCGCCATCGTCCTGTTGGCGCTCACGATGGTGTTGGTCGTCGGTGGGTGTGGGGTGTCAGCGACGCCGACCCCGACGCGGGTGACCGGTGGGGCGACTGCGACGGTAGCGCCAGCAAGCGGAGGGGCCACCCCGACTCGTCTGGCGAGCGGACTGGCCACTGTCGCACCGAAACCGACCACTGCTGCGGGTACCGTGAGCCAGGCCGGTGATGCGGTCACGATAATCGGGCTGGTGCAGCATGCCGGTCCGCTGACGGTCGAGCAGGCGATGCAGCTCGGGAGCGAGTCCGTCGACGTGCAGTTTCAGTCGAGCAAGGGAACGGAGCAGCATCGGTACACCGGTGTGCGGTTGTGGGATGTTCTCCAGCATGTCGGCCTCCAGCTCGATACGAACCGGAAGAATGACCAACTGCGGAAGTACGTCGTCGTGACGGCGAAGGATGGATACGAGGTCTTGATCGGACTCGGTGAGATCGATCCGAACTTCGGGGCGCGCCCGGTTCTGCTGGCATGGGAAGAAGACGGCACGCGTCTGGCTGGTGACCGTGGCCCCTTCCGGCTGGTCGTCCCGGGTGATGTGCGTGGTGGCCGGTACGTGACCGGGGTCGTGCGGATCGAGGTGCGGGACATCGACAGCCCGCCACGCAGCTCGTGAGGGAGGCGGAGGAATGCGGGTGCGCGCTGCTCGCTGCGATCAACGTGAGGAAGCCGGTCACCGATGCATCTTGGACGAGAGCAGACGACGGGAGCGACGGAGAGCTGACTGCGCGATCGAGCGATGGTAGCGCGTGCGAACATGCGGATCGCGATGCTCGGGGTGAACGACATCGCGTCGGCCGTGGCGCACCGGCTGTGGTCGGATGGGTATGCTGTCGTCCTCATCAGTGAACCGCAGCCGGTCGTCACCCGGCGGGGTATGGCGTTCGCCGATGCCGTCTTCGATGGTGAGGCTGAGCTCGAGGGAGTGGTGGCACGGCGAGTGGGAAGCGTGCCCGAAGCTGAGCGGTTGCTGACGGAGCGAACGGCGATCCCGCTGCTCGTCGTCACCGAATACGAGCCACTCGTGCATGCGCTCCGGCCTGCTGTGCTGGTCGATGCGCGGATGCGCAAGCGAGCGCAGCCCGAGCGGTTGCGTGGGCTGGCACCGCTCACGATCGGACTGGGGCCCGGTTTCGTTGCCGGTGAACACGTCGATGTCGCAGTCGAGACGAGTTGGGAGGAGCTGGGCCGAGTGCGCTGGGAAGGCGCGAACCGGCCGCTGGCGGGTGAGCCGCGCCCGATCGAGGGACTGCGCCGCGAGCGGTACGTCTACGCACCGTTGTCCGGTCGCTGGCGCACCCAGCGAGCGATCGGCGAGCTGGTGGAGGTTGGGGAGCCGGTCGCCTGGATCGAGGGACCGGGAGGGGAACACGTTACCATCGCAGCGCCGGTCAGTGGAGTCTTGCGGGGGCTCACCCGTGACGGTGTCCCGGTGGCTGAAGGGACCAAGGTGCTGGAAGTCGATCCCCGTGGTGCGAACGGCCAGTGGCGTGGCATCGGCGAGCGGCCGCGGCGGATCGCTGATGCGGTGCTCGCCGCTGTCCGGCAGTGGCGAGCCGGAGGCTCCGAGCGGTGTTTCTCCGAGCCGGTCGAGATGCCGTATGAGCGACCGACCGAGCAGTGGTGAAACTGCTGTGGCACGTCGCGCGTTCTCTCGATAGAAGAGCGTCTCTCGGTGCGTGGGGGCGAGCTGTGGCGCGCGAAAGCCTCGCTGTGGAACAGCACCGGTCGCTCCCGCTCAGCTGGGTACCGCTGGTCTTCGCTGGGCCCGTGTTGCGGAGCGCTCTCTTCTGGGCAGCGAAGCAGGCGGGAGTCGACCCGTACGGTGTCGGTCGTGCGCTGGGTATCACTGACCGTGCCTTGTGGAGCGTTACGGTCTACGCCCTCTGCGGGGCGATCGTTACGACGGTGCTCCTGCGAGCACTCACCCACCGGGGCTGGACGCTGCGCGAGCTGGGCTGGCGCGCACCCGAGAACGCTGCTGCGTATGGGGCGGCGCTGGCCGGAGTGGCCGGGGTGATCCTGCTCTGGTTACCGGTCGCTGCCGTGGCGGCGGTCACCGGTCTGCCGATGTTCTGGGAAGCACGACCGTCGTTCGTCTCGCCCCATACCGGTGTCGAATTGGTCGTCGCGGCACTCGTCGGTGTCATCGTGGTTCCCCTCGTCGAAGAGCCCTTGTTCCGTGGCTATGTCCTCCAAGCTCTCGCTGCCCGGTGGCAGTGGCAACTTGCGGTACTCGGACAGGCTGTACTCTTCGGCCTCTATCATGTCTTCGTTGGCCCCGGGATGATGCTGTACACGTTCCTCTGGGCGATCGTGCCGGGACTCCTCGCCTGGCGCTGGCGGAGTCTCTGGCCCTGCCTCCTGTTCCACGCGCTCAATAACGTGTGGGCTGATCTCTTGGTTCCCGTCTTGTTCGGATGACTCCGGTGGGCCAGCGCCTCGCTCTGGTTCCGCGTCGCTGGGCTGGCTAGTGAGCGACACGGCGCGCAGCGCGGCACTGTGTGCAGAGGCCCTGCGTGGGGCAAGCGGCACGCTCGCTCGCAGGAGCAGGCTGGGCTGTGGCGTCGGTTGGGAGCGCTCGGGTGTCCTGCACGGCGCCGATCAGCGTGGCGTCTGCGTGGTAGCCAGTCCAGGGGCTTGTATCGCACGTTACCCTGCCGTTACACTTCAGCACGAAATTCAGATGCCATCGTTGCAATGGAACCGATCGAAGTACTCCAATGGGCATTCGCGTGCGGGAGACAGGCGTGCGGTGTCACGACGGAAAACCTGGCGCCCCCCTGGGGTTCAGCCGGAACGTGTTCGAGGTTCGCCTGTCCGTGCTAGCGATCGCGTGCGTCACGTCGAGTTGTCGGGAGACACGGAGGGAGGTGGAGGCGAGGTTGGAGACCATCGGCTGGACTGGCTGGTGAGGACGAACCGGTAACCGGCTGCCTGATCGGGGAGATCGGTTCGGAGCGAAAGGATGTGAGGAGCGCGATGGCAGAAGAGCGGTGGCTGGAGGGAATGGTGGCACTGGTCACCGGCGCTGGCCGCGGCGAGGACGGTGGGGGCGGTGCCGGGATCGCGCGGCATCTGGCTCGTCGCGGTGCCAAGATCGCCGTGAACGATATCAGCGAAGAGTTCGCGATGGCGACGGTCGAGCAGATCCGCCAACGGGGCGGCGAGGCGATCGCCGTCGTCGGTGACGTTTCGAATCCGGACGATGCTGACCGGATGGTCGATGAGGTCGTCCGGCACTTCGGCCGGATCGATATCCTGGTCAACAATGCCGCGATCTCCGGCTTGATCCCCGCGGTGGAACGTCTCCCGGATGAAATCTGGCATCACCAGCTGGCGGTCGACCTCGACGGCCCGTTCTACATGAGCCGGGCAGCGCTCCGGTACATGATCCCGCAGGGATTCGGCCGGATCGTCAACATCTCCTCGTTCGCTGCTGTCCGCACCGGTTTCGTCGGCGGCGTGACCTATACGACGGCCAAGACTGGCCTCCTCGGCCTCACCCGGCAGCTCGCCTATGAGGTCGGTCAGTACGGCATTACCGTGAATGCGCTCATGCCGACCGGGCTCCTCAACCCGCGAGTGTTGCGGCTGCGGCCGGACTGGGTACAAGGGGAAGGGCCGCACCGGGCGATCCATCCGGAAGAGGAGCTGGGTTGGATCGTTGCCTATCTCAGTCACCCAGCGATGACGGCGATCTCGGGTGCGGCGATTCCGGTCGACCGGGGTATGTCCAGTGGGATCGGCGACTTCGCTGAGCTCAAGCGGCGGAGCGGCAAGGACACCGGTGACTGAGCCAGTCGGCCGATGGCGCGGTGGAACGGTGCACGAAAGAAAGGAACGGTCCGATGCTCGGAAGGCAGCTGTGTGACGTGAGCGGTCTGGTCGCGCTGGTGACGGGAGCCGGCGGCGGTGCTCAGGGTGGTCTGGGGGCACAGATCGCGCGCGTGCTGGCCCAGGCCGGGGCGCAGGTGGCAGTGAACGACCTGGATGCGGCGGCCGCTGAGGCGACCGCCGAGGAGATCCGCGCGCAGGGGGGAGTTGCCGAGGCGTTCCCGGCCGATGTCGCGGACTCGCAGCAAGCCGATCAGCTCGTCGCGCGGGTGATCGAGCGGTTCGGCAAGATCGATGTCCTGGTCCACAAGGCGGAATACCACTCGCGAGCGCACCGGCCCGACCAGATTCCGACCGAGGAGTGGAAGCGGAGCGTGGCGGTGAATGTGCACGCGCCGTTCTATTTGAGCCGCGCGGCAGTGCGCGACATGCGCAAGCGGAAGTTCGGCCGCATCATCTTCGTGTCCAGCATCGCGGCGATCCGGACCAGCGTGCTGCACGGGGTACCGTACGTGACGACCAAGGAGGCGCTCTACGGTTTCACCCGGCACCTGGCGACCGAGGTCGCGCAGCACGGCATCACGGTCAACGCTCTCCTGCCGGGGTTCATCGTCACGCCGAAGCTGGCGGCGCACTGGCCGCAGGAGCGGATCGAGAAGCTCGGCCCGACGATTCCGGCCCTGCGGGCGGGGACACCGGAGGAGGTCGCCAGCCTGGTCGTCTACCTGGCGAGCCCGGAGGCCGGATACCTCACCGGAGCAGCGATCCCGATCGATGGCGCAGTCTCGATCGTTCCCGGCGGGCGAATGGATCCGGAGAACTGCTGGGTCTGAAACGACGTGTGACCGAAAGAAGGGCCGGGTGCGGTCAAGCCCCACCCGGCCCGGTTCCCGCCCTAGGCGATTTCGATGATCCGCATCATGCCGGTTTCCTGATGGTACAGATGGTGACAGTGGAAGGCCCAGCGACCGGGATTGTCAGCGAGCCAGTCGATCGTGACCTCCTGCATCGGCTCGACGAGAACGGTGTCGCGCAGCGGGCCGTGGACGGCATCGTCGACGCGGAAGAAGTGGCCGTGGAGATGCATCGGGTGCGGCATCGTGGTCATGTTCTGAAGCCGGAAGCGGACACGCCGACCGCGGGGGATCTGGATCGGCTCAGCCTGCGGGTAGGCCTGGCCGTCGATCGTCCAGACGTACTGTCCCATCCCGCCGCCGAGGACGACCGTGCGCTCGATGTCCGGTGCAGCAGCAATACCAGGAGCGGCAGTACGGAAGCGCAGAGCATGGAGGAGTTCACCGTCGAGTTCCTGCGGTCGCGCGTTCGTCGGCGGTGTACCCGCGCTCCCCTCGTAGCGGAGGATGGCGCGAGCGGCTTTGCTCGTGCCTTCCACCCAGGCGACGAGCGGCCAGACACCAGGATTGTCGAGACGGACGAGGACGTCGTAGCGCTCGCCCATGCCGATGCGGAGGACATCACCCTCGAGCGGTTCGACTGGCTGCCCGTCGGCTTGGACGACCTCGAGCCGGTGCCCGACGAGGGCGACGCGGAAAATCGTCGCCGACGCGGCATTGATCAGCCGCAAGCGCAGTACCTCGCCGCGCTTGCCAGAAAATTCGAAGGGCGTGTCCGGCGGCTGGCCGTTGACGAGGTAGAGCGGGTAGACGAGGTCGGGTTCGCTTTCGGCCGGCTCGCCCCCGCTGCGCATGCCCGGCATCGATCCCATACCAGGCATACCCATACCCGGCATGGTGCCCATCCCGGGTTGCATCGGCATCGAGCCGTGCGCCCCGTGACCTGCACTGGCGAGCCGTCGCAGTGCCTCCTCGGGAGTGCCGTCGATGCCGTCGAGCCAGTCGTCGAGGACGAGCGTGACTTCACGGTCATAGCTCAAGGATTCCTGGCGAGGCTCGACGATCAATGCACCGGCGAGGCCGCGGTCGAGCTGCAGGCCGACGTGGGTGTGGTAGAAGTACGTGCCGGCCACCGGCACCGGAAACTCGTAGGTGAAGGTCGCGCCCGGCGCGATCGCTGGCTGGGTGACGTCGGGGACACCGTCCATCGCGTTGGGCACTGGGATCCCGTGCCAGTGGATCGTCGTCGGTTCCGGTAGCCGGTTGGTGAAGGTGACCCGCAGCGTCTCGCCCTCGCGTACGCGCAGCTCCGGCCCGGGGAGCTGCCCGTCGTAGGTGAACGTTCGGACCCGGAACGAGCCGAGGGTGAGCTCGGTCTCCCGTGCCTGCAGGGTATACGCGCGGACCGTTCCTGCTGCCGAACTGGAAGGCGTCAGCGTCGTCACGGTGAACGTCGGTCGTGGTGCAGCGGTGGGCGGAACGCTCGGCGTGGCCGGCTGACGAGTGCAGGCAGTCGCGAGCAGGGTGCTTCCGAGCAGGCTAGCCAGGAAGCGTCGTCTGGTGCAGCGTCGCTGCGTGACACGTTCGAGCATGACGCGTCGCTCCTCTCTCATGCTCAGTGAGATGTTTGCGCGTTCTCGGTTACGGTCGAGGCGAGAGAGGAGAGATCACTCCCGGAAACAGCCGAGGAGCACCTGGAGACGCACGCGACCGAAAAGTATATCGTCGCGAGGAGTGGAGACGTGGGGGGATGCTCGACTGGGCGCGACTGAGAGGGGAACGAGCCGGAGCGGCAAGACCCGCAGCAACGCAACGCTCAGAACCGCCAGAAACTGGCAGACCAGGAGCGCCGCTACGGAAAAAGCCCGCTCCGCCGGGAGCGTGAGCGTCGGAGCCTGCTCCCCTGCACGTGCCAGCGTCGTCGTCGCGAGTCGGTACGCAGCTGCGACCGTGGCAGTGCCCGGCTGGTGGGAGTGCGCGCTCTCCAGGCAGCCGAGGAGCGTGAGCACCATTGCAGCGACGAGCAGGAGAACGATGCGCCTGTCGCTTCTCGTGTAGACTGCCAACGTCGCCTTCACTCGTGCCTTCTGTAGCTTCTCGCCGCACCGTGCGGGCTCGTGGCCCACTCGCTCAGTATAGCGTGCGGGATACCCAGCACGGGTGTGCGTCTCTTGGAATGGCGCGGAGCATCCTAGCGGAGCCGATCACTGGTCGCTGCTCTTCGACTTGCGCAGAGCGAGACGCTCGCGTTCACTTGCGGCAGGAATCGGTCAGTACCGAACGCAGTGTTCGCCTTCGACGTCGTGGAGCGAGGAACGTGATGCATGCCATTGGACAAGGGGAACGCCCACTGACGGTCGACGACCTGGTCGCGCTCCCGGAGCGACCGGGGATTCGCTACGAGTTGCACGAAGGGAAGCTAGTGGAGATGCCGGGGGCTGGAGCGCTGCACAATTTGCTCGTCGGCCTCGTGTACCGGCTTCTCTTCGCGTTCGTCAGTCAGCAGCGACTCGGGCTGGTCTTCAGCGACGGCGCGGCGTTCGTGCTCCGTCGCAATCCGGACACGGTGCGGATTCCGGACGTGCCGGTGGTGCGGCGGGAGCGGGTACCGGCTGGAGGGATTCCGGAGGGGTTCTGGCCAGGGGAGCCGGATCTGGCGGTCGAGATCGTCTCGCCGCACGATCGGGCGGAGGAGGTGCACGAGCGGGTGCGGGACTATCTGGGGGCGGGGACGCGGCTGGTGTGGGTGCTGTGGCCGAAGAGCCGGACGGTGACGGTGCACTGGCCGGACGGGACAGCGCGCGAACTCGGCCCGGACGACCAGCTCACCGGTGAAGACGTCTTGCCGGGCTTCACGGTCAAGGTAGGCGATCTCTTCGCGGTGGAGACGTGAAGAGCGAGCAGGGAAATGGAGCGCGACACGTCCGGCCGCACGTTGCGGCGGTCCGATCGGTCATCGGCGGGGGACGCTGGGGGTGGAGCGCTGGCGTATCGAGGAGCGGATGAGCGCGCACCGTCGCTCGGTGGGCGGGGCGGACGATCCAGCGTGCGAGGTCGGTGAGGTACGGCAGGGGGATGGGTCTCTCAGGAGCGGAGCGATGGTACGGTATCGGCGAGCATGACCGGGAAGGTGTCAGATGAGCACGGTCGGAGAGCGAGAACGCGTCCTGACAGCTGAGGATCTCGAGACACTGCCGGAACAGCCGGGGATCCGCTACGAATTGCACGAAGGGAAGCTGGTGGAGATGCCGGGAGCCGGGGCAATCCATGCGGCGATCGTCGTGCGGCTCGTCCTCTTGCTCCACCAGTTCGTTACGAGCCGGCGGCTCGGTTTCGTCTTCGGGGACGGTCTCGGGTATATCCTGCGTCGCAATCCAGACACGGTGCGGATTCCGGATGTCTCGGTGGTGCGCCGGGAACGGGTGCCGACTGGGGGGATTCCGGAGGGGTTCTGGCCAGGGGCACCGGATCTGGCGGTGGAGATCGTCTCGCCGCACGATCGGGCGGAGGAGGTGCACGAGCGGGTGCGGGACTATCTGGCGGCCGGGACGCGGCTGGTGTGGGTGCTGTGGCCGAAGAGCCGGACGGTGACGGTGTACTGGCCGGACGGGACAGCGCGCGAACTCGGGCCGGGCGAGAAGCTCACCGGCGGAGATGTGCTGCCAGGTTTCGACGTCACCGTGAGCGAGCTCTTCGTCGCCCCTGAAGAGACGCCCGGAACATAACCGTGCCGAGGTGCTCGCTCTTGGCTGCGAGGCGGCGAGCCGAAGCGTGTGCAGAGCGAACGGGGTTTCGTCAACTCGCGGGCTCTTCCTGACCGCTGACCGGGACGAGGAGAAGCGGGATGCTGACTCGCTCGAGCAGGCGAGCGGCGACGCTTCCGGCGAGCCAGCCGGCGAGCCCCGCTCGGCCGTGCGTCGTCATCACGATGAGGTCGGCCTGCTGCGCCAGACGAGCGAGTTCTTCGATCACGTCACCCTGACGAACGACTGTCGTGACAGCAAGGTTGGCCGGTGCCGAAGCAGCCAGGCGTTGCAGGTCTTCCGCCGCGTGTCGTCGCTCGAGGTCGAGAAGTGCGGCCGTCGCGGTGGGTAAGAACACCGCCGATGTGCTCTCGGCGAGACTGAGGCGCTCGAGCGTGGGGACGACGCGGACGAGCGTGACCTGGGCTGCCAGGCACCGGGCGAGTTCCCAGGCAAGTGGAAAGACCCGCTCGCTGGCTGGTTCTCCGCCGAGTGGGACGAGGAGGCGTTGTGGCGGCGAGGGAAGACGAAGCGATGCGGATCGGCGTTGTCCAGCGCGGACGACGAGCGTCGGGCGCTCGGCTTCCTGAAGCACCTGTTGCGCGATCCGACCGAAGAGGAAGCCGCGTAGACCACCGCTTCCATGCGTCGTGAGTGCGATGACATCGGCCTCGAAGGCGCGGGCCTGGCGCGCGATACAGGACGCGACAGCGGCATGGTCAGCCGCAATCACGGCGACGCGGCACACGATTCCCGCTCGCCGGAGGTCGGCGGCGACCGCTTCCAGGTACCGTGCAGCCGCTTCCGCAGTCGTGAGGTGTGGTTCGCCGTGTATCGCTTCGGGCGGCGCAGCTTCGAGCACGTGGAGCAACACGAGTTCTGCACCACAGCGGTACGCGATCCCGGCCGTGACCGGCAGGATCGCTTCGGCGAGGCGGGAGCCGTCGAGTGCGACGAGGATCCGGTCGAACGGTTTCGTCGTCATACGCCACCGCCGGCGAAAGTCGTCCAGAGGAGGAAGAGGTTGAGCGCGACGATAAGGGCAGCGAGCACGCTCGCGACCAGGGTCGTTACCCGGTGATTGGCGAGCGCGCCCATGAGCCTACGGTCTGCCGTGAAGCGGATCAAGGGGATCAGCGCGAAGGGAATACCGAAGCTCAGGACGACCTGACTGATGACCAGTGTCCGGGTCGGATCGAGCCCGAGCGCGATGACGACGAGAGCTGGAAGCATGGTGATGCCGCGGCGGAGCCACACCGGGATCGTTCGGTGGAGGAAGCCCTGCATCACGACCTGACCGGCCATCGTCCCGACGGTCGAGGAGGACAGCCCGGAGGCAAGGAGCGAGACGGCGAACGCTGTACTCGCCAGCGGACCGAGCAGGGGTTCGAGCGTCCGGTGCGCCTCCTCGATCGTGCCGACATGGGCGAGTCCGCGGGTATGGAAGGTCGAGGCTGCCATGACCAGCATGGCTGCGTTCACGAGCCCGGCGATACCCATGGCGATCACGACATCGAGGACTTCGAAGCGAAAGATCCGGCGGGCCTCCTCGCTGGTGCGCGGCACGATCCGGTGCTGGGTGAGGGCCGAGTGCAAGTAGATCACGTGCGGCATGACGGTCGCGCCCAGGATACCGGTAGCCAGCAGCACGCTCTCCGGCCCAGCGAACCGCGGAATCACGGCATGGCTGGCGATCGCTCCCCAATCGGGCTGCTCGAGGACGGTTTCGACGACGTAGCACCCGGCGATGATGCCGACGAAGGTCGTGATCACTGCTTCGATCGGCCGGTGCCCGTAGCGCTCCAGAGCCAGGATGGCGAACGTCGCGACACCGGTCAGGAGGCCACCGATGAAGAGCGGTAAGTGAAAGAGGAGCGCGAAGCCGAGGGCGGCGCCGAGGAACTCGGCGAGGTCGGTGGCCATGGCGACCAGTTCAGCGACGACCCACATGGCCCAGACGACCGGGCGAGGAAAGCGCTCGCGGCAGACCTCGGCCAGGTTGCGGCCAGTGGCGATGCCGAGCTTGGCGGACAGCGACTGAATGAGCATCGCGGCGAGATTGGCGGCGAAGATGACCCAGAGGAGCGTGTAGCCGAAGCGTGCCCCGCTCTCGATATTGGTCGCGTAGTTACCGGGATCGATGTAGGCGACGCTCGCGACGAAGGCAGGCCCGAGATAGGGAAGAATACCAGCGATCCGCACGCGGAGGGATCGGTCGTACTGGGGCACTGGTGCAGCGGCTGGTACCTCGGTCGGTGGCTCGTTCACGTCGCCTCCTTCCGAATTTAGTTCCTGCTAATCATACGCGATCGGGGGTACAGTCGCTCGTTAGCAGCCGAGCGCGTCGCGGCAGAAGCGAGGTGGTATGCTCGGGACGATCAGGTTCCGAGACGGTTCGGTTGCTGAGGGACGAGCGAGAGCGGTGGTACACCGGGCAGCGGATTGGTTCACCCAAGCCGAGCACGATTTGGAACTCGCCGAGATCGCGGCAGCTGCGGGGCGGCACGAGTGGGCGTGCTTCGCGGCACAACAGGCGGCTGAGAAGGCGATCAAGGCGCTCCACCTGCATCTCGGGCAGGTCGTGTGGGGGCATGCGGTGACGCGTCTTCTCGAAGAGCTGCCGCTCGCGGTACCGGAAGCGTTGCGCGATGCCGCCCGTCGCCTGGACGCCTATTACATTGCGCCCCGCTATCCCGATGCCTTCGTCGAGGGACCACCGGCCCGGTACTTCGGCCCACGGCAGAGCGAGGAGGCGATCGACTATGCCCGTGCGATCCTCGAGTTCGTTCGTACTCAGATGGCCGAATCGCGAAGAGATCCTCCGGGCGGTCGCGAACTGGGCGCGTGAGTTGCGCGTCCCCGGGCTCCTCGCCGTCGGCATCTTCGGCTCCTATGCGCGGGGTGACTGGGGGGTCGGGAGCGATGTCGACCTCGTCGTGATCGTCGAACGCTCCGACCGTCCGCCGATCGAGCGGCCAGTCGACCTTCCGCTCGAGAAACTCCCGGTACCAGCCGAGGCGATCGTCTACACGCGTGCGGAATGGGAGCAGTTGCCGCAGGTTAACCCCCATTTCGCGTCGGTCCTGGCGCGCGAGGTCGTGTGGGTCTACGGGAAACCGGAGCCGACCGAGAAGCGAGCGGGCTCGGGGCGGTCGCACGACCGCCCCGAACCCGAGCCTGCGACCTCGTCCTAACGCACCGGTGAGCTGCCCTGGTCGAGCACCGTTCCGTCCTCGCGGACGAAGGCCCACTCGTAGTGGTCCGGATAGAGGGTCAGCTTGAGGACGCCGTAGGCGTTATCGATGCGCACCTCGTCGCACGGCTCGTCAGCGGCGTGCACGTCGGCATCGTAGACGTTCTTGCCGCCGGTACCGACGACGAAGTGGCGGACACTGCCGGTATTGCAGACCGAGTCGGCATTCTGGATCGCGAACCGCTGGTAGTTGTGGTCGTGCCCAGCCAGGGAAAGATCGACGCCGTACTGGTCGAACAGGCGATAGAGGTCGCCCAGGCTGGACTTGTACTGACCGTAGTAATTCCCAGTCGTCCAGTACGGGTGATGCAGGAAGACGAGCACGTTCTTGCCGCGGTTGGCCTCGAGCACGCTCTGGACGAACTGGTATTGCGGTGAACCGACGCCACAGCCGCCGACCTTGGAACAGTTGGAGTTGATCGCGATCGCGATCCAGTTATTGCCGAGGTCGAAGGCGTAGTAGCCCTTCGTGCGGTCGCCAGCGAGCGGGCCGAAGTAGTCGTAATAACCAGCGGCACCGCTGGTCTGGTATTCATGATTACCGGGCACTGGCTTGGTGATCGCCTTGAGTTGACCCCAGGTGGGATCGTAGCTCTGCTGGAACTTGGCGAGTGCACCGTCCTCGTACTGGAGGTCACCGAGTGCGAGCACATAGGTGGGTGCGAGGCGCTTGGCGAGTTCGGCGGTGTACTTGTGCCGGCAAGCCGTGGCGGTACCGTTGTTGTCGTTCCAGCTGGACGAGTTCGGGTCGCACGCGACATCGCCGACTGCGACGACCGTCACCGGATCGGTACTGGCGGGCGGTGGAGTTGCTGTCGCGGTCGGCGTGGGTTCTGGAGCCGGCGTAGCGGTCGGAGTCGGCTCCGGCGATGGTGCAGAGCCCTGACCGTTCGTGTGCAGGATGTCGAGGTAGACACCGAACCCGGAGGGACTCGCCCATTCGTCGGCTGACTCGACGGCCGTTCCTTCGCCCCACTCGTTGAAAGTCGTGATCAGCTGCCACGGTTCACCACTGGCGACCATGTCGCGCACGTTCTGTGCCCAGCGGTTCGGATCGCGAGCCAGCCGAGGCTGGCTGTCGGTCGCCAGCCAGAAGCCGGGCGAGATGGTGTAGGAGTAGCCACGCTGCTGGTCAGCCGCGACGGCCGGTCCGTACTGGTGCCAGGAGTCGGGCTGGTTGACGCAGGTCCGGTAGCCACTGAAGACCTTGAGGACGAGGTAGGCACCGACCTCACGGGCAACCGGAACCCAGCGGTCGGCAACTTCACAGGTGGTATCGTCGGCGTTGTAGACGAAGACGACGAACTTGCCGTTGACACGGAGATAGTCCGGGTCGCTGGCGTAGCGGTCCCGGATGTAGGTGAGGTCGCTGCGGATCTCGTCCGGTGTGAGGTCGCGCTGGCCTTCCTGCTCGTGGTAGATGGCCCACTTGAAACCGGTACCGTCGCTGGCCTGGAGGATCTTGGCGAAGTCGACGTCGGTGTGATGACCTTGTCCCCACCAGGAGGCGATGGCGGCCTGGATCCCGCCGTACTGCATGGCGGCGATGTGCTGACGGATCACCGTAGCGTCACCCGTGTCGTAGTAGCCGAGTGTCGGATGGTAATGGGTGAACGGGAAGATGCCGCTTTGTGTCCAGGCTTCCGGGAACCACGGATAGTAAAAGATCGCCCGGATCGGGAAGGCAAGGCTGTCGCCGGCTGGGGGTGTGCCTGGCGTCGGTGTCGGACTCGTCGCTGGAGTCGGGCTCGGAGTTGGCGTGGGCGGTACCGGTGTCGGGGTGGGAGAGGACGGTGCGGCGAACTCGAGGACGAGCTGGGGCGCGGTCGGCCCGGTCTCGCGGCTAGCCAGGTTCATCTGGGTCGGATCGCTGGTGACGATAGCGAAGCTCACCTTCGTGCCGGGGCGGACGGCCGAGGTCACGTCGATACTCGTCCATTGGCCGGACGCGAAGGGCCCGGAACGCGCGATAGCGGTGCTGCCGACCGCCGGTGCGTTCTGATAGGTGATCGTGCGTTCGCCCCAGGTGGTATCGGAGACCGGCCGGAGTTCATAGCCCGTACGGTGTCGACTCTGTGCGTAGATGCGGAGTGTGGCACGCGTGATGGTGTTCGAGACAGTCGTCAGGTCGAAGCGGAGGTAACTCCGCATGATCGGCGAGCCGTCGGCTCGGAGCGACGTTGCTGTTCCGTAGTTCTGGTTCGGCTTGCCCTCGTAGACGTAGGCGTCCGCTTCGGGGGCCAGGGTCAGCGTCTGGGGTGCACCGCTGCTGCGGCTGAGCCAGGCGACGGAGAGCGTCGCGATGACGAGAACGATGGCGCTCGCGGCGCCGAGTCGGTCGCGCAGGGTCTTCCAGTGCTGCACGTCATGACCTCCTTGGCTGTCGTCGCAAGAGCGCCGGCCGGCTCACTCCATGCTCTCTTGACTACGGAACGGCTCATGTGCCAGGAGAGGCACAGGACTCCTAAAGTCTATGACCATTCACGACTACGCCTGATCAGGACGAATGGAGGAGAGATCTAGCTGAAACTCTCTCAGTATGTGCAAAAGCTGGTCGGTGGACTCCTGGTGGTGAGTGTGTGAGGGCGGCGAGAGTGGAGGCACTGGTGGATCGAAACGCGGAATCCTGGCGAGCATGGCTTCAGAAAGACTGATCGGTTCGTCATCGTGCGCTCGATCTCCAATGTCCCTTCCGCTTCCGCGCGAGGGTGGTCGTACACCCCGCTCGACGGCGTGGGAGGGTAGCAGGCGGGATTCGTGGTGACAACGTGGCAAAGGTTCAATTCGCTGCGCGATCAGGTTTCGGACAGAGTCTGAGCAGATTCCTGGCAGGGTTTGAACAACATGACACCTGCAATGGTTAGTTTTCCAGTAGCCGCAAGATGCTTGATCATAGAAGGCATCTCGAAAACTCGGCCAGACGAGAACGAAAGACTGGTCTTGCGCCCGAGCGGGCATTCTGGTACTCTAGGGCTAGGAAAAATTTCCCAATCCAGCGCGGCGTCGGCGATGGGGGTGCTGGCGGGAATGCAATGGCACGGACAGGGCCACCCCCGAAAGGATCGGTAGAACCATGGCAGCCATACACGACCACATCGCGACGTTTCTCCGTGAACGGTTCATCGATCGCGAGGCGGAACTCGGTGAACTCGTCGGTGCACTGCTCGCTCCCGGACTGAAAGGGCTGTGCGTGCTCAGCGGGCCACCCGGATCCGGCAAGAGTGCGCTCTTGCGTGCCTTCGCGCGTTGCTGCGACGAGCTTGCTGTGCCCTGTGCGATGATCCACTGCACCAGTACGACGACCTCGGAGACGATCGCCCGGCAGGCTGCCCGGCAGTTCGGCTCGACTGCTCGCACGCTCGAGGATCTGTTCGCAGAGAGCAGTCGACGCGTGTTGCTGCTCGACGGCTATCAGCCGGGCGGGCCACTCGACGCCGCGCTCCGGGCGGCGCAACTCAACGGCAGCGGTGACCTCTTGCTCGTCGTCGCGATGCGGGAGACGCCACCGGTCGAGTGGCTCCAGGATCCGGAGTGGAGTGTCCTGCAACGGACGATCCGGCTCGCGCCCCTATCGGACGAGGCAGCGGCGGGCTACGTGCGCAAATTCGAGCTTCCCGAGGCGCGGGTGCAGGAGATCGTCGCGCTCGCCTGTGGACATCCGTTGACGCTCAGCTTGCTCACGCAGCGAGCCCAACAGGGAGCGCTGCCTGCTGCAGCGGTGCTGGACGTGGCCGAAATGATTCTGCACTCGGTGACCGATGCGGCGGACCCAGACACTATGACAGCCTTGACTGGCATCGCACTCGTCGGAGTCGCCAGCGAGACGACGCTTCGGTCGGCACTCGGCAGGCAGGAAGCTGGATCGCTGTTCCGCTCGCTCTGCACGCATCCGATCACACTCGTTACGCCGTACGGGCTCATGGTCCGTGAACCGTTCGCTACCTTCCTCGTCGAGTCGCTCGCTTGGCGGAATGCGGAGCTGCTCCTCGAGTTGCGCGAACAGCTGCGCGCTGCCAGTATCGAGGCGCTGCGACACGGCACGAGTCTCGTCCGCTTCCCACACCTCCTCCGGTTGCTCGCACTGGCTGACGAGACAGGAGCCTATCGGCGTGCACTCGTGCTCGCCCTGGCGGACGAACTCGAAGTGAGCGTGCTCCACCGTGACGAGTTGAGCGCTGCACTCACGTTCGTTCCAGAGCCGTTCCGTGAACTCTTCCGTGCCTGGCTGGCGTACGGTTTGGGACAGGCACGTGCACTTCGCAGCGCCACCGGACGATTGGTTGCCTGGACCGCTGCCGTGCCGATCGATCACTCTGTGTGGGAGAGCACCAGAGAAAACGGAAAACTGCGCGAGACGCTGGCTGGTGCAGTGCGCCTTCGCCCGGGGGGACGCGTGCTCGTTCACGCGACGTGGGTCGAGCCAGCAAGCTCCGGTTCCCTGGACCGGATACTCGCGCTCGCGCTGGCGACTCATGTCGAGCGGATCGTTGTCTCCTCGGAAATCAGCTGCAGTTGTTTCGTTTGTAACCTGGAAGAGGAAGTCGCGCCGGCGTACTGGGAACAGTTGGGCCTGCGTTCGGTCGCTCGTATCGATGCTGGGGAAGTACTCGACATCCGGTGTCGGGATTGGAGCCGACAGCCGATGCTCGATTGGCTGGCACGTCCGGTCTTGTTCGCCGATGAGGAGTTTGCCGAGCCGGCGCTCGATCGTGATCGTTTCACCCAGGCAGTCGCACGTGCGCTCCGCGATGTCAGTCGTCCCGAGCGCTTGCGCGGGAATCCACTGTTGACTGCAGGATTCATCGAGCGGATGGCCGGTCCAGGTGCGAGCGAGGGGCAACGCATCCAGGTGCTCCGAAGGATGCTCGAACGTGCGATCTACGAGCTGGGTCTCCGGCCGCAATATCGGCGCTGGCAGGCGGTGGCGGAATCGGCGTATCTCCATCCAGTCGAATCCCAGGAGCGGATGGCGGAACGCCTCGGGATCCCGTTCAGCTCGTACCGGCGTCATCTCAAGTCGGCAACGGAATGGATCACCGACTTCTTGTGGCAGTTCGAGGTCGGCGCTGCCGATGGTGCGCTGCTGGTTTCGGAGCCTCTGCAGACCGTCTCGTAGGCGTCGCTGGCGACGTGGTACAACCAGTGGGGCGTCAAGTGCTCGGGAGGTGTGCTGACGTGTCGTCGACCGCATCACCGGTACGTACGACCCGGAGCGTCTGGCTCGGTCCACTGGTGAGCGCGTTCGTGCTCGCGGTTCTCTTCGTCGTCGCCACGCTCGTCCGGCGGAGCGCCTGGGCGGACGAGGCTCGGCCGTTCATGATCGGGTTGTCCAGTGCCGCGGCTGCGGTGATCACGCTGCACGGAGCGCGGACGGCGGCGGCTCGTCGCGGCTGGTCCGGTGTCATCGCTGGCGCCCTCATGATCCTCATGGGGGGCTACACGCTCGTCCACGTCCTGCGCTGAGCAGGCTTTCAATCCAAGAATCCCCACGCGGTCACGCGCTCGATCCGCAGGGCGATGACTGGTCGTGTTTCGAGTGCCATCGTCGCGTACTGCGGGTACCGCTGCCGGAGCAGGGCGATCGCCTCGCGCTGCTCGGGCGATCCGGGGTGGACGAGTTCGGCCGCGCCGCGCAGGAGGACCCAGCCGAGGCGAGTCCAGTCCTCGTCATAGCGATCGACGACCACGGCTGCCCGGCCGGTTTCGAGAATGTTCCGCACGCGCTTGAGCGGGCGATCGGTGCGCTTCGGCTTCTCGTCGATCGGAATGTAGAGGGTGCGCTCGCCGACGGCGTAGCACACCGGCACGACGTGCGGATCCCCCGCCCGGTCGACGGTCGCCAGATGGCCGACTCGCTGGCGTGCGAGGAAGGCTCGGACTTTCGGGGTGAGTTCACCCATCGACGTGTCTCCCGGAACTGTCCAGCATTCCCGATCGACCAGGATACCGGTGCGAAGCAGGTGCGTGCAGGGTGAGACCCCAGGTAGGGACACGGCACGGTGTGTTCGCCCGAGAGCTGTCCCCGCGCTCTGCCCTGCTGGTGCTCAGCGTCCCCATGCTTCCCTCGAGAGGGCAACGCGTCTGTCGCGCGCAGTATCCCGTCGGGTCGAGGCGTGCTGCGCCCGGTCAAACAGCCCTCACTCCCGCCGCTGTCGCGGCGCCCCCTCTCCCGCGGTGTGCGGGAGAGGGGAGTGGGGTGAGGGGGGCCATGGCCTGCCGCGACCGTCTACGCAGCATTGTGTAGGAACGGGTGCTGATTCCCGGCCCTCCCGGGCCGGACGGGTCACGCACGCCTGACCCGGGCGGGTCACGCACGCGTGACCCGAAGGGTCAGGCACGCCTGACCCCTACACGGGGGTGGCGGTGGTTGATGGGGCCGGTGGCCGATGGGCAGGCGACCGTCGGCAACCCACCCCACACGCGGAGGGGCGCCCTGTCCGTTACCCATCCGTGCCGACAGGTGCGGGTCTGCCGCTCGTGGCGTGCTGAGCCCGTCGGGGCCACCTCACCCCGCCTCGCTACGCGCGGCACCCCGTCCACGTTCTCCCTGTAGGGGCGACGCACGCGTCGCCCGCAAAACACCCCTCACCCCCGCCGCTCTCGCGGCGCCCCCTCTCCCGCGCGCTGCGGGAGAGGGGGTCGGGGGGTGAGGGGGCTCCAGCGCGTGTCGCGTGTGGGCATGCGTCGCGGGTCGGTGGCCCACTTTCCCGGCCCTGGCGGGCCGGACGGGTCAGGCACGCCTGACCCCGGCGGGTCAGGCACGCGTGACCCCTACAGGGAATGGCGGTGGGCGAGCCGGGCCGGTGGGCGATCAGCAGGCGACCGTCGGCAGCCGACCGCACCCGTGTAGGGGCGACGCGTGCGTCGCCCGTGGGACACCCCTCACCCCTGCCTCGCTCCGCTCGGCACCCCCTCTCCCGCAGCGCGCGGGAGAGGGGGTGAGGGGAACTCCATTGCCGGCCGTGCTGGTCCACGCCGGAATGGGTGTGAACGGGCTCGGTCTTCCGGTCCTGGCGGCCCGGCTGGGTCAGGCACGCCTGACCCCTACGAGAGTCAGCCGCAGCCGGATCGTCGATCGTTGGTGACCGCTCGCTCGTCATCGTCCGCTGAGGGTGCGGCACATGTCGTCGGACACCGTACTCTCGTTCGACCGCTGCCTCCCTGCTTCCGAGTCTTTTCAACTCTTGACTGTTGCGGAATCGATCGGTATACTCTGTGCCGCTGCGCGAAGAGCGCGCAGCGGTCGAGATGTGTTGTCGGGTGGTGGAACGGTCGCGAGCGCGATGGACCGGCGACGTGGACAGCGCACCAGGTGCATCTGCCGGCACCGCCGGTGCCGTATCGTCGTTCCTCCCTGCCCGACGATGATCGGGGTCTACTCCTATTGGCCCCGCATCTGTGATTGTCGCCCCTGATTTTGTTGACCTTCCCCGCGTCAGAGAGCGGTAACAGCGAGATTCCGTGGCCGGATCGCTGTGTCTGACAGCGGTCCGACGCACCGGAAACGTTTCGGGCTGCCGTGAGCGCAGCAACGGATCGGTCAGTCGTGCCTGTTTGGGACAGGAGGGTAAGGGTATGCCGTTGTTTCTGGCCGAGTATCGAGTCGATGTCGCCGATCGGGTGCAGTTGGAGCCGGTGTTCGGGGCGATCGATGCAGCGACCCGGTCGGCCGGTGGCGAAGTGATCGAGTTCCAGGTCGGTCAGGATCTGGCAGTCCTCTATGCCGTACTCGAGCACGAGGACGGCACTGCGCTGCGTGGTGCCCTGGAACGTGCTGGCATCGCGCCGGACGACTTCGCTCAGGTGCGCTTGGTGGGGCAGTCGCTCGATGAGGTCAAGGCTCAGCGTGGTGCGGCGAACTATCTGGTCGAATGGGACCTACCGGCAGGATTGACGATGGAGGCATACCTGCAGCGGAAGGCCCAGAAGTCGCCGCTCTACGCGCAGGTGCCAGAAGTCCGTTTCCTCCGCACCTACGTCCGCGAGGACATGGCCAAGTGTGTCTGCCTCTACGCAGCGCCGAACGAGGCTGCCGTGCGTCGTGCTCGCGAGGTCGTGAGTGCGCCGGTCGATCGGCTGACGCGTCTTTGCCAGTAAGGAGGGGACGATGGCGGGGACGCTCGCAGTCACGCTCGTCGATCCGACACTCCAGGAGCGGCTGGCGCCGGTTCTCGAGGAGCGAGCGCCCCGCATCGACGCGGGTGACCTACCGGCGCAGTCGACGATCGAGCTCCTGGCTGCCGAAGGCCTCCTCCCGGTGATCGATACCAGTACACCGGTCGTGCCTGCACCGGTCGAGCTGGTGCGCACTGGTGAACTCCTGGCGACCGTGGCCTGGTTCGACCTGGCCAGCGCGTTCTCATTGTGGTGCCACGTGGTCACGCTGGTCTATCTCGCGTTCAGCGAGCCTGGTTCGCCGCTCCGCGAGGTTGTCGTGCCGGAGCTGATCAGTGCTCGGCGATACGGCAGCACGGCGCTGGCGACCGCGCTCGGCCACGTGCAGACGGGGCGACCGCTCCCGGTGACTGCACAGCAGGGGCATGGCTCGCTCACGCTGAGCGGCTTCATCCCCTGGGCGTCGAACCTGACCGGACGGTTTCTCGTCGTGACGCCAGCGCAGACCGCGCACGGGACGCTTGTCGTGGCGGTGCCCAGCGAAGCTGCTGGCGTCGTGATCGAGCCCTACCCGCGTCTTCTGGCACTCCAAGCGACGGCGAGCAGTTCGCTCCGCTTCGATTCGGTGGTCGTACCGGAGACGTGGGTGCTGGCTCGCGATGTGCGGGCGTTCCTGGAACGCGTGCAACCACCGTTCCTCGCCCTGCAGGCGAGCTTCTGCTGGGGACTCGCGGCGCGTGCGCTCAGCGAGGCAGGCGCTGCGCTCCGCGGTGTGAACGCCGTGTTCCGGAATGACGTGGAGTCCGCCTGGCAGGAAGCAGAACAGCTAGCCAGCGCGCTGCGTCGGGTACTCGCAACGGCCTTGCAACCGGGCGACTCCGAGCGACGACGCCGCGTGGTGGAGCTCCGGCTCACGGCGATGCGCCTCGCCTGCTCGGCCGTCGCGCTCGAAGCCAAGGTGAAGGGCGGTCAAGCCTATCGGGCTGAGAGTGCTACGGCGCGCCGCCAGCGTGAAGCCGCGTTCCTGCCGATCCAGTCACCGACGGAAGGGCAGTTACTATGGGAGCTGCAGCAGTTGAACTCCTCGATGTGACGAAGGTGTACGGGCACGGTCGGCGTATCCGAGCTGTGCTGGAGGGGGTTTCGTTCGCTGTGCCGGCTGGTGCGGTGACGGTGGTGCTCGGCCCGAGCGGTGTGGGCAAGTCGACCGTGCTCCGGATCCTCGCCGGGCTCGAGTCGCCGACGCGCGGCGTGGTGCGCTACCACGAGGATCTCGATCCCCGGCGCGATGTCCGCCTCGTCTTCCAGGAGCCGAGTCTTCTCCCGTGGCTGACGGTTGCCGAAAACGTGCGACTCGGTCTGCGCTTCGCCGCGAACCGGGACCGCGTGGATGGGGGTATCGTCGACCGGCTCCTGGAGCGAACTGGGCTCCGCGAACTAGCGGATGCATTGCCGGACGCGCTCTCCGGTGGCCAGGCCCAACGTGTCAACCTGGCGCGGGCTCTGGCGACGATGCCACGGCTCCTGCTCCTGGACGAGCCCTTCGCCGCGCTCGATCCGCTGACGCGACGGGGTGCCCAGCAGTGGCTGCGCGAGCTGGTGCGTGATCTCGCGCTGACCGCTGTGCTGGTGACGCACGATCTGGACGAAGCGCTCTCGCTCGGTGACCAACTCGTCCTGCTCGGGGGACAGCCGGCGAGGGTCGTGGGCCGGTGGTGGGTGGCTGAACATGTGCCGGACGTGCTCCGGCACCAGGTGCTCGCGGGATACGCGGGAGGATCACAGGCAGCCGTGCCGGCTGAACTCGTCTTCGTGGGGGAGGGGTGATCGATGACACGTGCGACGCGGCGAACGTTCTTGCGGAGCGTCGCGAGCAGCCTGGTCGTGGGACCGCTCCTCGCGGCCTGCGGGAGCAGCGCCAGCGCGCCCACGGCGACAGCCCCAGTCGGTTCGTCCGGCCCCACTGTCGTCCCCACAGCATCCCGCTCCACGCCGGCGGCGGCGAGCGGTCGGGTGCGAATCGGTTACTTGCCGATCACCGATGCTGCGCCACTGCTCCTCGCGCACGCCAAGGGGTATTACCAGGAGCAGGGACTCGAGGCCGATCAGCCGACGATGTTCCGGAGCTGGTCGCAGATCTCGGAAGCGCTGCAGGCACGGCAGGTGGATGTCGTCCATCTGCTCATGCCGATCAGCATCTGGATGCGGTTCGGCCAGCAGGTACCGGTCAAGCTCGTCGCCTGGGATCACGTCAACGGTTCGGCCTTGACCGTCGCCGAGGAGATCGAGCGGGTCGAGGATCTGGCTGGGAAGACGCTTGCCGTGCCGTTCTGGTATTCGATTCACAACGTCCTCATCCAGATGCTCCTCGAGCGTGCCGGCCTGCAGCCGATCCTGCGCGGCGATCCTTCGGCCGACGAGCGGACAGTGAAACTGGTCGTGATGGCTCCATCCGATATGGCACCGGCGCTGGCCAATGGATCGATCGCTGGGTACATCGTCGCCGAGCCGTTCAACGCGCTCGCCGAGGTTCAGGGAGCAGGGAAAATTCTTCGCTTCAGCGGCGATGTCTGGCTCGATCATGCCTGCTGCGTCGTCATCATGCACGAGGAGGATGTGGCGACGCGACCGGACTGGGCGCAGGCGGTGGTGACCGCGATCGTGCGGGCGCAACGGTTCGCCCGCGAGAACCGGAGCGAAGCGGCACAGCTCCTCGCCAAACAGGGTGACCGCGGCTACTTACCGCAACCGCTGGAGGCGATCGAGCGAGTCCTCCTGGATCACGAGCACGACCGGTACGTTCAAGACGGCGTGATCCGCCACCCGGACTGGGGTGCGCAACGGATCGATTTCCGCCCGTACCCGTTCCAGTCCTACACGGAGGCGCTCATCGAGCATCTCCGGCGGACGCGCGTCGAGGGGGACGCAGGGTTCCTCGCGACGCTCGATCCGACCGCGGCGCATGCTGAACTCGTCGACGACCGGTTCGTCCGCCAGGCGCTCGATGCCGAAGGTGGCCCGGCGGTGTTCGATCTCCCGGAGACTTTGACGCGGAGCGAACGGATCGAGCCATGAAGCAGTTGCGCATCGTCCGTGATGCGACATTGCCGTTCGTCGGACTCGCCATCGTCGGGGTGAGCTGGTGGCTGGCGACTGATGTCGTCGCTGCGCCCGGTTCGTTCGCGAGCCGGTTCGCACCCGGCCCGGCGTTCCGCGCCCTCGGTGAGTTGGTGGCGAGCGGCGCGTTATGGCCGCATGTCCTCGCCAGTGCACAGCGCGTCGCGGTCGGACTGCTCCTCTCGGCGGCGCTCGGTATCCCGCTGGGAGTCGCGATCGGCAGTATCCGCTGGGTGAGCCGGATGCTCGGTCCGGTGATCCAGGTGCTCCGGATGGTGTCACCGCTCGCCTGGATGCCGCTGGCCTTGCTCGTTTTCGGTGCGGGGACGCGCTCGGTCGTCTTCCTCCTAGTCATGGCGTCGACCTGGCCGATCTTGCTCAGCACGGTCGACGGTGTCGCCCGGCTCGATCCCCGATGGTCGCAGGTCGGGCGGAGTTTGGGTGCCTCGCGCTGGGAACTCGTGCGGTATGTCGTCTGGCCAGGGGTGCGACCGCGGGTTCTCGCTGGGCTTCGCCTCGCTGTCGGGGTCGCCTGGATCGTGCTGGTACCGGCGGAGATGCTCGGCGTCGACTCGGGACTCGGCTACGCGATCCTCGACGCCCGCGACCGTCTGGACTACGGTGAGCTGATGGCGATGCTCCTCGTCATCGCGGTGTGCGGGATTGCCCTGGACGGCGTGGCGCGTTCGCTGTTTCGGGAACCACGTCCCCGGGTGCGTCGCAGTGCCCAGCCGGCTGCAGGGATGGTCACGGCGGAGCAGCGGAGCTGAGCACGTTCAGCGCGCGGCGGATGGGAACGCTGCCACGGCGTCCCAGTCGTCCGGGCACGTTCCTGCCCGCTGGTCTGATGGCAGGGCAACGAAGTGCCATTCCCCGTACGGTGAGACGCAGAGCGTGGTCGGCTCTCCTGTAGCGAGAACCGCGAGCGCTTCGGCTACGCAACTCGTGTAGTCGCGTTCCGGACAGCGTGCTTCGATTATGCTGCGGGGATCGGCTGCAACCGGTGGAGGGGGCGCGAGAGCAGGGATGCGTGCATCGATCCGCCGGAGCAGGAGTGCCGCGAGCGACTCGGTGCGTTCGCGGACGCCGGCACAACTGTCTGGATCGGTTGGATCGCAGGCAGCGATGGCGGAGACGGCGGCGACGACCGTGTCGCGGCGGAACCAGAGGGTGAGGCGCGCGAAGCCGGGAATCGCTGCCGGAGCGAGCAGGAGTACGCTCTCGTCCCCGCGCCCGCGATGGGGCAGGCGCTGGCCTGGCGACGCACCAGTGAGAGCCTGGAAGGCGGCGTGCGCGCCCGCCTGGCTCGCGAAGAGATCGAGCCGGCAACTTGCAGCATTGAATGGAGCCAGTTGCCGTTCGGCGTGCGCTTGAGCCAGTGCCTGCTCGAGTTCTTCCTGGGTGAGGAAGCCATCGGCATCTTCCGCTGGCATGCTGGGTGGCTCGTACGCGTACTGTAGCCAGGCACCGCTCAGTCGCTGCCAGGCCTGGCTGTCCTCCAGCGCGATGACTGGTGCGGGATGCTGGGTCACCGACCGGTTGTCGACGATCTGCCGGGCGAGGACTTCGAAATCAGGCGGCAGATGCTCGACACCGAAGCAGGTATCGCGGGCGAGCAGACCCGCCTCGCTCGCGTATGCCGGACCGGTCTCGACTGGTCGAGCCCAGCTGCAGGCCGCGAGGAAGACTGTAGTGGTGACGAAGAGCACGAGAGCACATGTTCTACGAGCGTGCACGTGAAACCCCCCAAGCCCAGGAGCGAATCGGTGTGTCGGTGTCGCTCTCGGCTGAGCGCACGACCAGATCATCGACGAGCACCACTGCGCGGGGTGTGCCGTCGGTTTGGCCGATGACGATCGTGCTGTAAGTTGTCTCCGTCGGCTGGATCGTGAGGAGCTCGGTCGGTTCACCGAGCGCTGCTTCGTCGTGACAGGTGGCTGACGAGACTCGGTTCGGGCTGATTTCGAGCCGGCAGTGATACCAGACACCGAACGTGATGATCTGCTGGCTCGGTGTGACGACGGAGCCGACCCGAAGCTCGAGCCGGCCCGACGAGGAGAGGCCGAGTGCAATCGTTCCCTCATGGGAAGCAGTGGTGAGCGCGACGAGTTGCACAGGTGCTGGCCCCTGATCGAGGAGCTGGAACCGAAAGTGAACGCTGAAGTTACCTTGGGGTGTCGGGAAGGTGCGTAGGGCAGCGGCAGCGGCGCTTTGCAGTCCCAAGCGAAGTGCACGGTTGCTGATCTCGCCGCTGCGCGACTGAATCGAGACGTCGCCCACGGTGTTCCAGTTGACCAGCATGTCCGTCTCGAAGTCATCGGCAAGCTGGATTGGCGGTGGGACGGAGACCGTGACCGGTGAACTCGCTGGAGAGCGGGTACCAGCGAGGTCGATCGCGCGTACCGTGTAGATGTAGCGATTACTGGGTCGAGCGGAACGATCCCGGTAGCTGGTAGTGGCTCCGACGAGCGCGAGTGGTTCTCCATTGCGCTCGATCTGATAGCGGAGTGGCCGGTCGCGTGCAGCCGGAGGGTGCCAGCTGAGTGTCACAGCGGAGCGCTCGATTGCAGTGACCGTCAGTGTCTGAGGCGGGGAGGGGGGCGGTCGTCGAGCTGATTGCGCACGGGACGCGAACGCCAGAACGAGATCAGCCGTCGCGGCTGGCTGGAACAGTTCGAGTGCGAATGGTGTCGTCGGTACAGGTGCCGGCAGCGTAACGCCTGCGAAATCGAGCGCGACAGGCGGTGCGGTTTCGAGCCGGAGATGCACTCGCGCGGTTGCTGGTGCCGAGAGCGTCAGCAAGAGCGCTGTCGCGATGGGATCCCACTCGGCGGCAACGATCCCACGCGTTGCCACCTGTGAGTAGTCACGACCGGTCACTGTGTCGATCCTTTCGGTGAGGAACCGGTAGGATGGTGGGAGTCCAGGAACATCGCGGAAGACGAGCGGCTGAGTCATGGCGATGACCATCCCGCTCCGGTCGAGGAGTTCGGCACGGAGCACGGTCAGTGGACCCTCGAGCGGAAGGTCGATGGCCAGGTCGGCGCCGGGACCGCTCAGTGCCTCCTCTCGCCAAAGGGTGCCGTTCCGGATCCAGCGAAGCCGAGCGTCCGAAGGGATCCCGTCAGTGATGCGGAGGAAGATCGTCGTTGCAGTGATCTGGTCGGAGACAAAGATCGGGTAGCGTGCTGGATACGGGCGCTGCGGTGCGGCGAATGGGCTGAGCAAGAACGCACCGGTGAACGTATTACGGGCGAGGAAACTCCTTCCTTCATAGAGTGCACTGACGATCGCGTCGAGGCTGTTGGCACTCGCGAAGACGAACGTTGCCGGGTTCCCGGGGTCGATCAGTTCGTGACTATCGGTACCCCAGGAACCGAGCAATGACACCTCACGGAGGAGGAGTTCGTCCCAGAGTGCTGCCCACTCGGGCTTCCGCACTTCGATGAAGTCCGCGCCGTACGCGCGGTGCTCCAGTATCTCGGAGAGCCGAATCGTCGAGCCCGGATGGTTGAGCTGTGTCGGGTAGCCGACACTGTGGGCGAGGGGGATGCCGTCAGTCCCGAAGCGAAAGTCTGTGAAGTCCGCAGGGTCTTCGATCGCGAAGTCGAAGCGGATCGTGTGTCGCTGTTGACCCATCTCGTGGGCACAGAACAAGTGGAACGAATCGCTACTGAAGGCGTGGCAGAGCTGGGTACGGGCCACGAATTCCTCAGCAGGTGCGAGCGGGTTCCGTGCTTCGAGCGTGACGGCGTCGAGGAAAAGATCGGCTGAGCCATCGTGAGCAGAGAGCGTGAATCTCGGGTGGAGGAAGGCAGCGAACGGGTGCGGTTGTTCGTCGGCAGCGAGCTGTGCGAGCGCTTCAGTCACGTCGACTGTATAGAGTGTCCACTCGTCCGCACGTGGTTCCGGGAGCGGAAACACGATCACTCGATGTGCTGGTTGGGACGTGGGGAGCACGGGACTGCCGATCGTCCAGGCGAAGGTTACATGCCGGTCGAGCAGAACCTCGCCGCCTGCTGTGGTATAGCCGATCGCCTGCGCAACATCGGAGTCACCACCGAGCGTCACCGTCGCAGCGAACCCGCTTTCGGGGTCGAGGTGGCGGACGAGAACAGCGAACGAGAGGATGACCGGTCCTGCGGCGATGAGTGGGCCACGCCGTGCCCAGAGTCCGACAGCTCCGGTCGATGGTGTCGACAATGCAAGGTGAAAAGCACGAACTCCCTGGTACGCTGTTTCGCTTTCCATCGCTGTGGTCGAGGAGCGGAGATCGCCTCGTTGGAACAGTTTCCAACCACCGTCGTCCTCGTCGAGGACGCGACGATTTGCAGTGTCCCCTTGGATTTGAAATGCACTGCCCTCGTTATGATCGGTGAGGAAGACGGCATCGTACCCGAGCGCTCGAGCAGTAACCGCGAGAACACCGACATCGGCGACGGCATCGGCACTGAAGACGGAGTGGACGTGCGTTTCGACCAGCAACGGAGAGTGACCGAGAGTATCGTCATGCATCGCGAACGTGAGTGGCGATCGGATCAGCAGCAGTGCCAGTCCGAGGAGCATGAATGGGAACGGAGAAGGGCGTGTCCTTCGTTTCACGGTTCGCCGAGCGCTTCCTGCTCCTGTTTCATCGGAGAACTCGCCTCGTGCTCCTGTCGACTCCGCTTTCGGGATCGGAAAATCAGGAAGGTAAACGATGCCAAAACCAGCGTTCCGCCCAAGCTGAGCACGGGAATTCCATAGGATGGTCCAGTCGGTGGACTGGCCTCCGATCCGAGCAGCGCGACGTCCGGGGCACGAGTACCGAAGACATTGGCGAGGACACGGAGCGACTGATCGCCGTAGCGTAGGCTCGGTTCGATGTGCGTGTTTTCGCTGAATTCGTTCCAACTGATCAGGCCGATGATATCGGGCGCCGAGGTGAACGCCGCACCGAGTTGGCGCCGGAGCGTCTCACCACTGTGCCGTTCGACAACGCGTGTTCCACCGATGAGCCGGGCATCGAAGCCGGGGGCAGCTGGGGCGATCCACAAACCGCCCCGGGCATGTATCGCTGTGCTGAGTGCCTGCAGCTTCTCCTCGTAGCTCGGGTACGTATCCGGATCGACGGATGACCAATAATACGCGTTCCCGTCGACGAGGTGGGCGAGTCGCTCGTAGCCGTCGACGTTGCGCTCGGAAGCGAGGAGCAGCACGCACGATCCGACCTGCTGGCGGATGAGCGCGATCTCCTCGGTCGTGAATTCCCAGGTACCGGAGAGGATGACGAGAGGCTTCCCATAGAGATCGTTGAAGACGTTTCGACCACTCCAACGCTGACAGAACCCGACCAGATCGTTGGCGACCCGTTCGGCAGGAAGCGGTTTGCGTTGGAAGTCCAGCCCTTGGTAGATGATAGCCAGGTGAAATCCCTCGGCTGCCGCGAGATCGGCGAGTTGCTCCAGCCGCCGGTTCAGCGTCGGCGTACTCTTCCAGCTCACGATGAACCCGGTGAGCCCGACTTCCTTGGCCCAGCGGATGTGCTGTTGCATGACGGCCCGGTCGTCGCTGGAGTAGCGTCCCAGCACAGGGTAGTCGCTCTTGGCGCGATTCCAGGAGGTTGGGTCGAACCAAATGTAGTAATAGGCGAACACCGGTACTGGTGTCGCTGCCCGCGCCGGGTGCGGCAGAGCCAGCGTCAGAAGCCAGCCGGTGGTGGCGAGGAGGCAGAGGACGCGCAGCAGGACGAGCTTCATGAGGGCCTCCGGATGAACGGGTCGCGGATCACTTCATTGGGTGTGCCGTGGAACTCGGGGTAAGAGACGAGCTTGGCTCGCTCGAAGTACTGCACGGTACGGCCGAAGTCGTCGACGAACGCCTCGCTGATCGGGTAGCCGAGCAGGGCGAGCGATTCGCGCGTCGAGATTCCCGGATCACCGAGATCGAGGCCGACGGATCGCCAGAAGGCGCGGAAATTCCCGCACAGCCAGTGGCCCGTTTGGGTGAAGTACGTGCAGTCGGCTGCTGGTGGATCGCTGTTGGGACGCGGCTGGAACGGGGGCGTGGTCTCGAGCCCGAGGGCACGTGCCTCGTAGGCACCGAGTCGTGCGAGCTGGATCGCGAACGGCTCTCCGGCTGCGTTCGGTCGGTATTCGAGTCGGGCGAACGCGAAATCCTGCGCGAGCACAGCGGTTCCATCTTCTGCGATCGTCCACCCAGCGTTGGTGAGTGGTGCACCGAAGGTCGCCAGCCCGCCATTGCCTGCCCAGAAAGCAGCGAACTCTGGAGCAGGATCGAGCACGATCGGCTCCGGAGACGGCGGTGTTTCGGACGGGATCTCCACGACCGTAACCGCGACCGGCTGTGGAGTCGCTGTCGGCGTGGTTTGTGCAGTCGAGGGAGGAGCCGGATACGGACGGTCGCTCCTGGCCAAGCCCTGCGTGAGGAAAACCGTCCCTGACAGGGTCAGGGCGAGTGTGACGAGCAGTGCGATCCGTCGGGCACGATGTTCCTGTTCGGGGGGTGCGTCACGGGATCGATCGACCTGTGCCAGCCGATGACGCACGTACCGGAGCTGAGGGCGCCCGGCCAGAACCAGGGCGACCGCCGACGCGGTCACGAGCGTCAGAACGAGCAGGATGTCGATTCCGCTGATGACCGTAAGGTCGACTGTTTGATTGCGGGAGAGCGCCACAGGTGCCCGCGGGCTCCAGCCGAACGTGCCAACGGCCTCGACCTGATAATCGCCGCGCGGGAGCGAATGGACGTCGCCGTGGCCCTCCGAGAGGGAGACGAGTTCGCTGCTTCCGTCGGGGTAGGTCAGCCGGACAGCTCGACCGACCGGTAGGCCGAGAAACGTGTCACGAACAGTGAATTCGGCACTGTAGAGAAGCAACGTGATCGTCCAGTCCCGTTCCTCGAGGGGATAAAAGCGCTGTTGCTTTCGGTTGACCACGTTGGTGCCATGCACCATGACTGCTTCGATCGACCACTGCACCGGGCTAACCGCGAGGCCAGCGTGCGTCGGGATCGCTCGGCTTGCTTGGACGGACTGGAATAGCTCCGTGCTTCCAGCAACGGGCAGCTCGCGGACTTCGCCGACACTGCTCTTGAGGACGATCCGCTCGATGCGTGTCGGATCGACTGGCCGACCGTCCAGGTCGACGAACCGGTAGTGAATCGTTGTCTCGGTGTCGTAGCCGGCTTGGAGGATCCGGTGCTTGGGGACGAGGATCGTGCGGGTTGCTGCGAATGAGTCATCGTTCCACCGCGCGAAGGTCGCGTGGAGGTTCGGGGTGACGACCGAGCGACTCACCGAGATCTGGTAGCTTCCTGGCTCGTCGAAAGGAATCGTCACGGAGCCGTCCAGACCAGTGAAATACTGCTGGCCCGCCGCTTCGACGAGGACTCCGGAAAGTGCCGGTACCGTCCGGATCTCGAGCACGGCCGGTGCGATCGTGATCGACGTCGAAGCGGCTGCTGGAGCCAGGGAAAGTGAACCGGGATAGATGACTGTCAAGGTGTGACGGCCGATGGGCAGCGCATCGGTCAGGAGAAACTGGGCGGCACCGGCAAAGTTCGTTCGAGTCCGGCGAACCGGAACGCCGTCGACGAAAAGCTGGAGGACTTCGTTGGCGACTGCACCGTACAGTTCACCACTCGGTCCAGTCAGGCGCGCGATCACTGTGAACCGCTCGCCGACCGCTACGCTCGCCGGTGCGTCGATCACGATCGCCGTCGGGCGTACTGTCGCTTCGTCTGCGCGCAGCGGTGCTGTCCAGAACAGCGTCAGCAGGACGAGCACCGGAGCGAGCAGCAGGAACCGTCGAGTCATCGCCGAGGTCCTTTCGCGCCGCGACGCGACCAGCGAAATCGCTTGGGTAGCCAGTTGCCGAGCAACCTGAACCGTCCGATCGGGACGAGGAATGCGACGATGCCGATACCTCCGACGAGACTGTAGATCCCGTACACGGCGCTCCGGCGAGGTTCCGGGGCAGGCGGCGGTACTGGCCAGTCCCAGGGGATGAAGGTCGGGGATCGTGGTGGACTCTCGAAATCGAAGGCGTTCATGATACTGGTCGCTGCCGCGTCACGGGTGGCGAGCGGCTCGAGATCCCAGTTTTCCTCGATGAACTTTAGGATGGACGTGAAGTCGTAGGTCGTCGAATCGATGAAGCCGCGCTTGGCGTACGGACTGACGAGGAATGCAGGGACACGAAAGCCATAGCCGTACTCGTCCACCTGGGGTGGTGGGACGTGGTCGTACCAGCCGCCCCAGTCGTCGTACGTCACCATGAAGGCAGACTGATTCCAGTAGGAACTGCGCATGAGGGCCTGGATGAGCGAGCGGACGAAGCGCTGTCCGGCCTGGATGCTGCCGGGTGGGTGCTCGCTCGCCCCAGAGGGGACGATATAGGCGACTTCGGGAAGCGTCCCGTTCTGGAGATCAGTGAAGTACTCATCGAGCGGAACGATATGCCCGAAGAGGTTCGGATCGTCCAGATAGCGTGGTATGGCGAGCAACGGACACCAGACGACCTGGGCGGCGCGTGGTCCAGCGATATCGGTGCGTGTCCGGTAGGTGATCGAAGGATCGTAGTTCTGGATGTAGAACTTCCAGGTGACCCCGGCTTCTTCGAGTCGATCGAAGATCGTCACGATGTCGTTCGGGAAGCCATCGGCTGGGATGCTATTCTTCTCCCCCCCAGGGACACCAGCGATCCAGTACATGTGGTTCCAGACGCTTCCACCGTGGGCTGAACTGAAGAAGCGATCGAAGAGGACGTACTCGCTGGCGAGATTCCAGTAATAGGGCAGGTCTCGACCGTCGTAATAGCCCATCGCGATACGTCCGTCGTGATTGCGTAGCCGGAGTGCCCAGATGAAGCCGTCCATCCGACCGCCGTTGTACTGGCGACGGAATGTGACACTGCTGTGGTCGAGGTCCTCGATCGGGAGACTCCCGATATGGAAGGGTTCGATGCAGTCGCTGGCGGGATCCGTCGGATCGAGCGGCATGCAGGTATCGGGTGGGATACCGTCCGCTCCAGGATAGGTCCCGAAGTAGTTATCGAAGGTGTGGTTTTCCTGCATCAGCACGATGAAGTGGCGGATCGGTGTGTTGGGCTCGCGGCTCGCAGCGGACGCTGATCCTGTTGCGAGGGCGAGCGAGCTCAGCACTGCGAGCACGAGCGCGATGCGGAGTTGGGTCATGGGCGCACCTCGTAGATCACGATAACCGGTAAGTCGATCGGCTGCCCGTCCGCATCGAATGTCCGGATGCTTTCGGTATGGACGACACGGCCGTGATACCGTCGGGCATAAGTGAGGAGTTTCTCGGAGAAAAACGGCGAGCGGTTAGCCGAATAGGCATCCCAAACGATGTATTGGATCTCCCCATTCCGCAAACGGAGATCAGGGTTGACGACAGGTTCATAGGTCGGATTGCGGTGCAGCGGGTTGGGGCTCACCGACAGTCCGTAGGCCTTGCGATGCCCGTAGAACTGGAGGATATTGGCCATCGACGGACCGATGGTGAGTAACTGTGCCCCCTGTGGCGTGTGCGCGTCGACCCATGCTCCGGCTTCACGACCACCCGGGACGCCGCCCGAGCCAGCGAGGAAGGTTCCGTTCGCGGCTGCGTGGAGTTGTGCTGTCGTCGAGAACGCGAGCGACGCGGCAACGAGCAAAACGGCGACGACTCCAGCCACCCGACGCCAGCCAGGCCGGCTACGGAGTGTCGCCCCGGGTTGCGTGGAGCCGAGTGCAAAAAGGCGGCCGAGCGTGCGGGCAGCGAGGATCGCGACAGCGGGGGTGGTGGCGACGAGATACGGAAAACCCTTCGTGGGCCACACCTGAAAAAAGGCAAAGGGTACGACGACCCAGGTCACGAGCAGTGTCTCGCGCCAGCTCCAGACGCGTCGTACCGCGAACAAGCCGATGAGTGCCAGGGCAACGATCGCCCAACCGAGAGCCGGTGGAATCGTCCACAGGTAGAACCACCATTCGTGGTTCGGTCGGCGGAAGAGCTGCCAGATGAGATACTGCGCCGTGCGCTCCGTGCCGCTTCCACCGGCGAGCATGGTGGACAGTGGGTGCAGGGCAACGATACCGACGAACGCGGCGAATGCTCCTACCAGGTGGCGGAAGCGGCTGGACAGTTCGGCGTGCAGTGCGAGCGTCACGATCGCTGCACCCAAAAAGATGATCGCGGTTTCCTTGGTCAACACCGCGAGGCCCAGCGCGATGCCGCTGGCAACCAGCCAGCTCGGCCGGCGTGTCGCACTGTAGTGAACGAGGGCGAACAGGCTGAGCGTGACGAAAAAGGCCATCGGTCCGTCGAGGAGTGCTTGCCGTGTAACCACGACGTGATACGGCATCAGGGCGAGGAAGAGCGCCGCAGTGGCGCCGACCCAGCGACCGAAGAGCACGCGGCCGGTCGCAAACGTCACAGCGACGGTGGCGAGCCCGAACGCGACGGTCAGCAGGCGGCCGACAAGGTCGAGGCCTTGGTAGCCGACGAACGGGATGGTGAGCGACGTGACGAACGGAAAGAGCAGCGGGTGAGCCCGGAAAAGGGGGAAGAAGCGGCTGAGGATTGGCTCGTTCGCCAATGCCGCTGCTTGTCCGAGATAGACCGCTTCATCGCTGTTGACTCCATACAGGTTGAGTTGCCACAGGCGAAGCAGCGCACCGCTCGCCAGTGCCACAGCGAACAGCACGGCAGGCCCGGTCCGATCGAGCGAGGCCCGAGAGGTCAGCGCGCGGTGTGGCCGGTGCGTGACTCGAATCCTCCTCGTGCCGGACTGCTGCGCAGCCGGTTCGACCTCGGTTCGTTCGCGGATCCTAGAGAGAGAACGGAGGATACTCATCGGGCAACCCTCTGCTCGGTCGGTGGGAAGGAGAACGCGACGAGTCTCTCTGCTTCGTTCTGAGTACTGTCGAGACCGACCCAGGAGGCGATCGCTCGCCACCAGTCCAGTTGTGGACGACGGAAGAGCTGGTAGGTTACCCCCTGCAATGCGCTGGCGAGCGTCTGGCGCTCGATACTGCTGAGATCTTTCCCGAGCGGTCGTGAGAGATAGTCCCGCACAGCGGGATACGGTGGGAAGCCATAGGCATCATCCCCGTTCGCCAGGAGGGTCTCCAACGCTTCGCTCTGGTCGAGCGGGCGGGCAGCTTCATCGTGTCCCCGTTCGATGACGACTACATGGGCGAGGCGTGCACTGGCGCGTCGCTGCACTTGCGGGATGAGTTGCTCGATGTGGTACTTGGGTGGCGGAACGAGCCATTGCATGTAGAGATTGATCGTCGCCACCGGAAGCCGCGTCGAGGCGAGGAGCATGGCGAAGCGCCGGCCGGAGCGCGAGTGAATGCGGCTCTGGACGAAGAGGGCCAGTCGCTGCCAGCGTGTCAACTGGGCAGTCGGTACCGCCGCGACCGTATGCCGGCTGATGGTGAGCGGCTTCGGGTAGGAGAGCACGAGCCCGTCAGCACGCAGCAGGGTGAGATCATCGTCGAGGAAGGCTCCCTGATCGCTCGACCGGCGCTGCCGCTGAAGCAGGCGGAGGATCGTGGTCGTCTTGCCGGTATCGGTTCGGGCCGTGACCAGGGTGGCTCGATCACCGTTGGCGACGCAGGCAGCGTGGACGAGGGCATAGCCATGCTGGGCGAATGTCCAGCGCAGGATCGGCTCGAGCACGTTCGTGTACAGCACGTGCGGCGAGTGCCGCAAGGCTGGTGAGACCGTGATGCGGATCGGCTCGGCGAGATCAGCTTCGAACCAGAAGCCGAAGGGGCCGAGCCCGTCGTCGTACCGAACAGTGCGCGGTTGTCTCGCGTTCGGGGCGACGTCGACCCAACCGAAGCGACCGATCGGCCCAGGTGAACGGCGACCACCGACCTCGATCGTGATGTCGGGCTGCTCCACCGCCTCGATCCGGAAGCGCTCGAGTTCCGGTAGTCGGACGGGGGACTGGACGCGGAGGATGCCGTGGAGATCATACGCATACGTGCGCCGCTGTGTCGGCCAGATCCAGGCGGTCGCCATGCCGAAGCGCAGGACGGCGAGCGCGCCGAGCGAGATGACGTTCGACAGGAGGTAGTAGATGCCAGCGACAGAGGTGAGGAGGACGAGCAGCGGCCCGCGCACGAGGAGGCCTGCGATGTTCGCTGCTGTAAAGAGTGCGAGCCTGGTCACCCAGTGTCGTCCAGAGCGCCGGTCGGGGAACACGAACTGGTCGGTGAGCGTGTAATTCCAGAGGCTCGAGGCGAGCGTGGCGCCAGCTGCACCGGCCAGGTAGTGGAGCTGACCCAGTTCGACGAGGCCGAGGAGCGCGAGCGTGTTCACGACCAGGCCCGTCGCGCCGACTGCTGCGAAGCCAGCGAAGCGGGCGCGCTCCTCACCGAGTCGCAAGGTTGCCAGGTGCCCGAGGTACCGAAAGCCCTCGTGAAGGCTCGCCTTACTTTGTCCGGCGTGGCGGCGGCCGAAGACGTAGCTGACCTCGACGACGCGCAGCTGCGGATGGCGTACGAGGATCTCGAGCAAGATCTTGAACCCGCGTGGACGTAACGTCTCGATCTGAAGCCGTTCGCGGCGGACGACGAAGAAGCCACTCATGGGATCGGTGACGCTCCGCAGTCGGAGGGGGAAAGTCAAGCGAGCAATGGTCGTGGAGGCACGCGAGAGAGCCAGACGGAACACGTGCAGCCCTCGTGCTTGACCGTCGTCGCGATAGCGTGAGGCGATGACGATGTCGCTCTCGTAGAGCTGCGCGGCGGCCAGGAGGCGTGGGACGAGTTCCGGCGGGTGCTGCAAGTCGGCATCCATCACGCCGACCCACTCGCACTGCGCGGCACGGAGTCCGGCCAGCACAGCGCCGCCGAGTCCCCCATCGCGGGTACCCGGTGGGCGGTGGATGAGCCGGATCCGTCCGTCGCGCGCAGCCAGGGTGCTGACCCGTTGCGGTGTGTCGTCGTCGCTGTCATCGACGAACACGACCTCCGAGCCGGGCGGAAGGTGAGGCAGCAGCCGCGCTACCAGCGGCTCGATGTTCTCGGCCTCGTTCCGGGTGGGAACGATCATGCTGACGGGCGGTAGTGTGGCCGGTGTGGTCTCGAGCGATGCCGCGGGGGCTGACGCTCCTACCGGTCTCCGTTGAGAGACCTTCATCGAAAACCCTCCCTCGGGATGCGAGCAGACCGGGTCGGCGTGCCGAGCACGGGTAGGACGTCACCTGCTGTACGGCGAACCATCTCGTCGCGGGGTGACCCGGAACGGGGATGACCGTGCAGTGGGCACGTGGGGTCGGAACCCTTCCCTTCTCCGTGTCGGCTCGTTCACACGATCGACACAACTGAGCATGACAGAAAAGGTGTCGAACTACCAGCTCATTGGTTTCTCGGGACGTGCTCGTTGGGTGCTCAAGGAGTACTCAGTGGCGAGCTGGGCTCAGCTCGCTGAGGGGCGAAACGTGAGCCAGAGAAGCCCAGCGATGCCCAGGCAGGCGAGGATCAGGAAACCGAGAAGGAGAGCGATTGCGAGGAGCACTGCTCGATCGAAGTCGTCACCGGTCCGCATCGGATCGTTCCGTTCGCGCTCGACCGCACGTTCGCTTCAGCGTAGCACAGGTTCCGTGCCGAACCGATAGGTGCCCTGTGAGCGGGCAGAACGTCGTGTGAATCGTTCCCGAATAGTCGGTTGCGGGCGTTCAGATGCTCCGTATCGTCGGTTGGACGGTCGCGTCTCGCATGACAAGAGATAATCACTGCACGGTGTTCAGCCACGCGCCCTTGGGTCGCTGACTGGTGCGCGAGCAGCACGCTGCCGAGCACGGTGTCAGGGCGCTCTCCATTTTGCCTGGTAGGGGCGAGGCACGCCTCACCCAGCAGCGCCTCCGGCGCGGGTGTCCACCCGGGGTCCGGTTTCCTGGCCTTGGCGGGCCCGGTGGGTCAGGCACGCCTGACCCCTACACGGGGGTGGCGGTGGTGGATGGGGCCGGTGGCCACTGGGCAACCGATCGTCGGCAACCCACCGCACCCGCGGAGGGGCGCGGCACGCCGTGCCCGGCTGCACTCCGTCCACGTTCTCCCTGTAGGGGCGACGCGTGCGTCGCCCGCATTCCCATGTAAGGGCGAGGCGTGCCTCGCCCAGCCGCGCCGAGAGGCGCGGGAACGTGGCCCGGTTTCCCGGCCCTGACGGGCCGGACGGGTCACGCACGCCTGACCCGAAGGGTCACGCACGCGTGACCCCTACAGGAACGGCGGCGGTCTTCGAGGTGGCGGTGGGCGATCGACAGGGAACCGTTGGCGACCGATCACACGGTGTAGGGGCGACGCGTGCGTCGCCCGCATTCCCATGTAAGGGCGAGGCGTGCCTCGCCCAGCCGCGCCGAGAGGCGCGGGAACGTGGCCCGGTTTCCCGGCCCTGACGAGCCGGACGGGTCACGCACGCGTGACCCCCTATACGGGACAACGGTGGGCGATGGGGTGGGGGTGGTCCGTCGGCTGGCAACTGTGGGTTACCGACCGCACCGTGTCGCCGACACGTGCGTCGCTCGTCCGCGCTGCAGGCGCGGGACCGGCAGGCGGTTTCGGCCGCGCTGTGAACGAGCTTTCAGGCTGGGGTGAGCGCGAGTGGACGAACGGGCGAACCGGTCGCGCCGGTGAGTTGGAGCGGGGTGCAGATGAACGTGAACCGGTACGTACCGTGGGCAGCGAGTTCCTCGAGCTGGAGATTTTCGATAATCGGAATGCCGTGTTGGACCAGGAAGATGACGTGCCCAGGGAGATCGCAGCCGAGTGTCTCGTCGAGGAGGCCAGGAAGATCCCAGGTCATGGTGTCGCAGCCGACGACGCTCGGCTGGTGCGCGGCGAGCCAGCGTGAGGCGTCGGGGCCGATGCCGGGCGCATTGAGGTAGCGCTCCGGATCATGCCAGAAGCGGCCGTTGCCAGTGCGAACCAGGAGCGCCATCCCGGGCAGGAGCGTCAACCCCTGGCGTGTGCACCACTCCTCGAGGTCGGCAGTTGTCACCAGGTCACCCGGTTCCAGGGCAGCGACACCGCGCAGGGCTGGGATATCAAAGAGCACGCCGGGAACAACGAGTGGCGCAAGCGTTTCGGCACCGAGCTGGGTGAACCCACGCGATGTCGCTGCCGCGATCGCGTCGACACCACCGTAGAGCTGGCCTCGCCACGCTTGGTGGCAGGGTGCGTCGATGTGCGTGCCGGTATGCTCCATGAGCAGCGCCATGCCGGAGGCCGACGAGCGATGACCGGCCGTGGGGGCAAGGGGCGGATCGCTGTGCCGGCGATGAAGTGCGTAGTAGTAGCCGGGCCGGTGCGCTGGATAGACCGGCATCTCCGGTGTCCGCGGCTGTTCCAGGTCGAAGACGAGCACCGGTTGCCCAGCGAACGAACCGCGCTGCGGCATAACCCCTCCGTTCCGTCACCCTCGCCGGTTGGTTCGCTCGAGGTATTCCATCGCGGTGCGGTAACGCTGGCTGTCGATCATCCCGCTCTCGTAGTAATAGGTGAGCATGGTACGCAGTCGCAGGATCGGCAGGACGTGGTAGCCATGGGCCTGGAGGCGCTCGGTTCCGCCTTGCTCACGGTCGATCAGGACGATGAAATCGCGGACGGTCAGTCCGGCTTCTTCGAGGATCCGAGCGGTGCGGAGCAGGCTGGTACCGCCCGTCATGAGATCGTCGATGACGAGGACAGTCTGGCCAGGGACGATACGCCCTTCGATCGCCGGTTCCTGTGCGTCGGGTCGCACGTAGATGAGCGGGGTGTCACTCACCAGCGCGTAGGCGGTCGCCAGGTGCAGGCCACCCATCGGTACGCCAGCGACGGCGGCGAACGAGGCGAGCCGGGGGCGACGACGTGCCTGATCGGCTTGAATTTCATGGTGAATCAGGTTCGCGATCCGGCGCAGCAGGGCCGGTTCGCTGATGAGGACGCGCGGGTTGATGTACACCGGAGAGCGCCCAGCGGTCGGGCCGAGGTCGAACTCGCCGAAGAGGACGCCACCGAGTTCGAAGAGCGCACGCGCGATGTCGAGGTTGGTTTCTGCGCCGAACAACACTGTTCTCCCACCTCCGTCGAGTCGGGTGTCTCAGCCATACGAGTGGTGCGCGACACAGCCAGACACGCGCGACCAGCAACCGGTCACGAGCGCTACCCTCATTCTGGTCGCAGGTGGGTGTGTCTGCACTGGCTCACCCGACACACCTGATACGTGGTTCGTAGTATAAACCGGAAAGGTGTATTGCGTGGACTACGTCGCGGCTCTCCGTTTTCTCCGTGATCGGGCAGGCTACGACCGCGGTTTCGTCGCGAACCCCTTCGCTGACGAAGGAATCGGCCTGGCACGCACGGCCTGGCTCTGCGCTGTCCTGGGTGACCCGCAGCAACGTTACCGGAGTGTGCACATCGCCGGTACCAAGGGCAAGGGCTCGACCGCGGCGCTCCTTACCGCCGTGCTCCGCGCCGCGGGCTATCGCGTCGGTCTGTACACGTCGCCGCACCTGCACACGCTGCGCGAGCGCGTGCAGGTCGACGGGCAACCGATCGCTCCGGAGACGTTCGGCCAGCTCATGGCCGAACTCGCCGAGGTCGATGCCCGGCTGCAGCGGGCGCATCCGGAGTGGGGTGCTGCGACGGCGTTCGAGCTCGTCACGGTCCTCGCTTTCCTCGCCTTCGCACGTGCCGGTGTCGATGTTGGGGTGATCGAGGTGGGGCTCGGTGGACGGCTCGATGCGACGAACGTCATTCTGCCCGATGTCGCTGCGATCACGCGGATCGGCTACGACCATATGGCGATCTTGGGTTCGACGCTCGCAGCGATCGCTCGCGAGAAGGCCGGGATCATCAAGCCGGGGCGTCCGGTCGTCTCGGCACCGCAGGAACCGGAAGCGGCTGCAGCGATCGAAGCAGTGGCCCGTGAACACGGTGCGCCGCTCTGGCTCGGTGGCCGCGACTGGCACGTGGCCGGGAACTGGGAGCAGTTCACGTTCCGGGCACCGAGATGGGAGCTTTCTGGTCTGCGCTCGAATCTGCGCGGGCATCACCAGGTCGAAAACGCTGGGGTGGCGCTGGCGACGCTTCCCTGGCTAGCGGAACGGGGCGTGACGGTTTCCGAGTCAGCTATCCGCCAGGGACTCGCGACGGCGCAGTGGCCCGGGCGCCTGGAGGTCCTGCGCGAACGGCCACTTGTCGTGGCAGACGGGGCGCACAACCGGGAGTCGGCGGAACGCCTGGCCGGGGCAGTACGCGAGTGTTTCCGCTGGGCGCGCCTGTGGCTGGTGCTCGGGGTCATGCGCGACAAGGAAATCGAGCGGATCGTCGCAGCACTGGCACCGCTGGCCGATGCGGTCTTCGTGGTCGAGCGCTTCGCGCCGCGGGCAGCAGCAGCCGAGCGTCTGGTCGCTGCCTGGCAGGGAGCGGCACCCGAGAAGCCGGCCTGGACGTTCCAGTCGGTGGCGGCGGCTCTCGCGGCAGCGCTCGACCAGGCGGGACCGGACGACCTCGTCCTGGTGACCGGCTCGCTGGCGATGGCGGCCGGGGCGCGCGAAGTGCTGGGGCTGGCGGTGAGCGATCCGCGGGAGCACGAGGTGCTGCTCGGTTGAGGGTACTGGGCCGGAGATCTGGTAGACTCGGGGCGGTCTGCCCCGAGGTGGAGCGATGAGCGAGCATCCTGCGGAGGAGGAACGAGCACCGGAGTCGGTGGCGCCCGGTGCGATGCGACCGGAAAGACGGGCATGGCGCACCGTGCTGCTGCTGTCGCTCGTCGGGGTGCTCGTCATCGGTGGATGGGTCGGCTGGTATCTCTTCCGGCTCGGGCGTGCGGCCAACGAGGCATTCCACGATATCTTCGTCACCCCCGCTCCCCGACCGGCTGTGGGCGTGACTGCAACGGCACGACCGACCGCAGCTCCGACGACGATCCGTCTGGCGACTCCTACCCCCACACCGACGGAGCTCCCGCGCTGGGAGGGGAACGAGCCGGTGACGCTGCTCCTCATCGGCGTCGACACGACGCCGGAACGGGCTGGCGAGGGGGCACTGCCGTTGGCCGACGCGATCATCCTGGCACGAGTCGATCCGGTCGCCAGGACAGCGGTGCTGCTGTCGATCCCGCGGGATCTCCTGGTCGAGATTCCTGGTGTGGGGTGGGATCGAATCAACGCAGCCTACGCCTACGGTGAAGCGAACGGTACCAGCGGGCCGGCTCTGTTGATGGCGACGGTCGAGCACAACTTCGGCGTTCGGGTCGATGCGTTCGCACAGGTCGACTTTACTGGCTTCGTTCGTGTGGTCGATCTCCTCGGCGGTGTGGTGGTCGACGTACCAGCGCCCATCAAGGACGACGAATTCCCTGGGCCTGCCTTTACCTACCAGCGCCTCTACTTCAGCGCCGGTCTCCAGCGGCTCGACGGGCAGCGGGCACTGACCTACGTGCGGACCCGGCATGACGATAACGATCTGGCGCGCGGTCTGCGACAGCAACAGGTACTGCGGGCGCTCCGGGCTCAGGCGATCCGGGTCGACGCACTGCGTCGTGCGCCGGAACTGCTCGCTGCAGTGGGTGACACGGTGCGCACGGATCTCACGCCCCGGCAGGCGCTCGCCCTGGCGCGGTTGGGGCTGGAGCTCTCGCCGGATGCGATCCTGTCGGCATCGCTGGCGGGTTTCGTTTCCGACGTGACGCTTCCCAGTGGCGCAGCGGTGCTGGTCGGGAACTGGCCGGCGATCCGGAGCGAGGTGGGGCGTCTGTTCGGTACCACCGGTTCCCCCTAGAACCAGCAGTGTGCGGTAGGCTTGGGGTACCGGACCAGCTCCCCGCCGGGGCGGCCCGGTTACTCGGGAGGAGGAGCCGAGATGAGGCGTCGGGCATTTCTGGTGTGGCTCGCGGCTGGTGCCAGCGGGGCGATCGTCGCTTGCCGGGGCGAGGCGACACCGACAGCCAGCGTGGGGCAGACACCGACCCTGCCAGCGACGCAACCAGCCGTCGTGCCGACCCCGACAGCTGTGCCGGCCACGACACCGGTCGCAGCGACGGTGACGCCGGTGCCGACCGCATCACCGGTTGCCGACTTCCTCGTCTCGCTCTATTTCCTGCGGGAAGAGCGTCTCGCAGTCGTCCGTCGCCCGGTCACCCGGACGCCGCGAGTCGGGACGGCGGCGCTGGAAGCGCTGCTGGCTGGCCCGACTCCCCAGGAAGCGGCGTGGGGCTTCACGACCGAGATTCCATCGGGTACGCAGCTGCGCGATCTCGCGATCGCGGACGGCATCGCGACGGTCGATCTCTCCGGGGACTTCACGCGTGGTGGAGGAACCGCCTCGATGCGGGCGCGCGTGGCGCAGATCGTCTTCACGCTCACGCAGTTCTCCTCCGTGGAGGCGGTACGCTTCCGGATCGACGGGCAGCCGGTCGAGGCGATCGGCGGTGAAGGGGTTGTCGTCGACCCGCCGCCGGGACGTGCTGCGTTCGAAGACCTCCTGCCGCTCATCTTCGTGGAGGCACCGGGACCTGGGGAGACGGTTCGCAGCCCGCTCCGTGTGACGGGGAGCGCCAACACCTTCGAGGCGAGCTTCATGGTCCGCCTGAGCACCGCGGACGGTACGGTCTTGTACGAGGGACCGGCGATGGCGACGTCCGGGAGCGGGACGCGCGGGACATTCGATCTCACGATCTCGTTCGACGTGGCCGAGCCGGTCGACGGAACGCTCCGTCTCTGGGAGTACTCGGCGCGGGATGGCTCGGAAATCAATGTGGTGGAAATTCCGTTGCGGCTCGAGCCGTGAGGAGGAACGACGGGATGGAAGTGCGCGAGCACGTGGAAGCGCTGGGTGACCTCTGGCTTTGGGTCGCTGAAGCTGGGCTGGAGGAAGCGCCACCGGTCCTCCTGATCCATGGCCTCTACGATCGCTGGGAGACCTGGGAGCCGGTCGTCCCCGCGCTCGCTGAACGCTTCCGGGTGATCGCGTTCGACTTGCGTGGACATGGGCGCAGCTCGCAGCCGGCTGGTGGGTATGCGTTGCGCGACTATGCTGACGACGCGGTTCGGCTGCTCGCACGCTTGCGGCTTCGCGAACCGGTGGTCGCGATCGGGTTTTCTCTCGGCGCGCTGGTTGCCATCGTGCTCGCTGCCGAGCGGCCAGAACTGGTGCGTGCGGTGGTGCTGGAAGACCCGCCGATCGCGCCGCCGAACGAGGGGATGCGGGTCTGGCTGGAGGCGTTGCTGGAGGCCAAGCGAGCTGGTATCGAAGCGGCGTACGAGCTGGCGCGCGAACTCGATCCGGACGGCTCACCCGAGGAATGGCAGCGCAGCGCGCTCTGGCTGTGCAGTACTGCCGATGGGCCGATTCTGGCCCTCCTCGACGAGGGTCGGCAACCGGAGCCGCTCGAACTCCTCCCGAGCATCACCCAACCGGCGCTGATCTTGCAGGCTGACCCGACTGCCGGTGGAGTGCTGGACGACGAGACGGCGGAGCGCGTACTCGCCCAGCTCCGGCACGCCCGCCGTGTCCAGTTCCCCGGTTGTGGCCACGCGATCCACCGCGATTGTCCCGAGGCGTTCGTCGCGGCGGTGCTCGATTTCCTCGGTCAACTCGAACGTCCAGCCACGAGCGAGAATCTGGGCTTCGAGCGTCCAGGCGCCTGAGTCGAGCACGCGATCCTGCGTTCGCGGACACGAGCGCACCTGCCGACCCGAGGTCGGGTAAGGTGTATCAGAGCACGTCCTGACGATCCCCTATACTCAGCGGGAGCCGTCCGGTGTTCCGACAGCCGTCGTCCGGTTTCAAGCGTTCTCGCCCTCTTCGTCGCGGCGATCGGCGCTCGGCCGCTCGCTGGCATCGTTCGATGTCGCACCGCCTGGGATCGCGCGATGCGGCGGTGCGTCCGCGGCATCGCTGTGCTGTGGGCACTCGGGGTATCGGGTGTCGTGCTGTGGCCGGCCGCCGGCGAGACCGTGCCGGTACAGGCGGGACTCACTGGCTTCGCGGTCGTGTCGTTGCTGGACACGCTGTGGCCGTCCCTGTGCCGGTCGCTGGCGCGCGGAGCGGGGTCGTGATCCAACCATGCCCTCGGGCGGAGAGCTGACACGATGCGCGCCGAGGAGCGGCGGTCATCCCGGTGGAACCGGCCCCGTATCGCTTCAGGAGCGATCGCGCGCGGTATCCTGATCGTCCTGCTCGTCGTCTCCAGCTGTCGTCGTGCGGACACAGTCCGGCCGGCTGTTTACTTCGTCGAACCGGACGGTGTGGTGGCGCTCGACCCGCGGGATGGGCGCGAGATCTGGCGGGCGAGGGTGCCGCTCGATAGGGCGTGCGATCTCGCCGTGTCGCCGGATGGCCAGTGGGTGGCGGTCTTGGCTCGGCAGCTGGTGCTGCTCTCGACACGTGATCCGACGGCGTCGCTCAGCGTGGATCCTCCCGGTTCGTGGCATTTCCCGGACTGTTTCCAGCCCTATGCCCGCGCCGAGATTCCGTGGGCGCTGGTGCGGTGGGCGAACGACACGACCGTGCTCGTCCTCTTGCGGAGGTCGGCAGCTGGACAGGAACTACGCGGGGTGACCGCGTTCGATCTCAGCGAGAGAAGCTGGCGGCCCTGGATCCAGCAACTCGTCCTCGGCTGCTGGCTGCTCGCTGAACCGACCCCGGAACTCCAGCTTTCCTGCGAACGGTTTCCCGATCCGGCCTGGCCACCGGCTGTCGCTGGACTCCTCGGCATCGATCCGGTCAACGGCGGCATTCAGCGGCGCGTGCCGTTGATCCCGCCGGAGCCGGTGCGACGGCTCGGGGTCCCGTTCGGCTCGCCCGTGGTCGGCATCGCTCGCTCGGACGACCAGACAGTGGTACTCGCCGACTCCGGACTGCTCCTCTTCCTTCACGGCTCGGAGCGCGAGGCGGCGGGATTCGTGTTATGGCGGACAGCCGGCCTGGCAGAGCGCGCGAGCGGCAAGTCGCTGCGGCTCGCGGCGGATCGGCGTGTCGTTTGGGCAGTACTCTGGCGCACTGCCGCACAGCCGGTGCTCGTCTTGCTCGACCTGCGTAGTCAGAGCGTCGCCCGGGTCGTCGAGCTCCCGCACGCGGTCGCGGATATCGACATCCTGGCGGACGGTACTGCGCTTCTCCTGCTCGAGAAGCCCGGAGCGTTCGTCCTCGTGCGCCGCGATCTCCGCTCGGGGGAGGAGCGAACGTTGACGATGCTGTCGGGCGAGGCTATCTGCTGTTGGATCGGGCCGCTCGCGGCCGAACACCGCTGAGGGATCAGCTGCTGCCAAGCCGGTCGAGTGCGGCGAGCCAGTCGTCCGGACGCTCGAGGTGCACGGTGTGCCCGGCCTCCGGTACGACGATGTGCTGGCTGCGCGGGATCCGCTCGGCCATGTCGCGACCGATGGCGACGTACTTGCTGTCGAGCGCGCCGGTGACGATGAGCACCGGTTGGTCGAGTTCGTGCAAGCGATCCCAGAGCGGAGGCATGGCACCGGTACCGAACCCGCGGAGCGAGGCAGCCAGCCCATGGGGACGCTGCGCCAGCCACTGCGAGCGGAGCAGCGTTGTCCGCTCGGCCGGGAGCGCACGGCGACTCGCGAAGAGCGGCAGCTGCTCCCAGTAGGTAACGAACCAGTGGATCCCGTGCTGCTCGATCCGCGAGGCGAGTTCCTCGTCGGCCCGCTGACGAGCAGCGCGCTCGGCGGGATCGGCCAGCCCGGGGGAGGTGCTCTCGAGTACGAGCGCGGTGACGCGCGTGGGAAAACGGACGGCGACATGGAGGGCGAGGCGACCGCCCATCGAGTAACCGGCGACCGTGCAAGCAGCGAGCCCCAGCGCATCGAGCAGCGCAGCGAGGTCAGCGGCTTGCTCGCTGGCCGCGTAGCGGGCAGGGTCGGCCGGTGTGTCGCTCTCGCCGTGCCCGAGGAGATCCGGTGCGATCACCTGCCAGCCGTGCGCGACAAGCGCGGGGACGAGCGGAGACCAGAGGGAACCGGATCCAGCGAAACCGTGCAGGAGCAGCAGCGGTGCTCCCTGACCGGCCAATCGCACTCGATAACGGGCGCCGCGCAGAGTGAGCAGCCGCTGGCTGTCCCACACGCTGGACACGCTCAGCCCCCTGCAGCGATGGCAGTACGCACCGCAGCGCGAGCAGCGTCCCAGAGGCGCTGGTGCAGTTCGACGTTGCGCTGGCGATCGGTGCGCAGCTCGATGACGGTGACACCGTCAGCGAGGAGCGAAGCAGCGAGTGCCGCGCGGAACGCCGGCCAGTCGGCTGGCCGCGCGTAGGCGAGACCGAAGAGCGCTGCTGCGTGCTGGAAGTCGAGTCCGTGCGGGGTGCCGAAGAGAAACTCGAAGCGTTCCGGAACCTCGCGAGCCTGGGGGAGGAACGAGAAGATACCGCCCCCGTCGTTATTGAGGAGCACGATCGTCGCGCGCAGCCGGTGCCGGCGTGCTGCCAGCAGTCCGGTCAGGTCGTGGTAGAAGGAGAGGTCACCGGTGACGAGGACGGTCGGGCCCGGATGTCCGGCGGCGATACCCAGTGCGGTCGAGGTCACGCCGTCGATTCCGTTGGCGCCGCGGTTGGCGAAGAACCGGATCCGGCGTGGGCTGGCGGGGAAGAAGGCGTCCAGGTCGCGGACGGGCATGCTGTTGCCAGTTACCAGTGCCGCGCCGTCGGGCAGTACCTCGGCCAGTTCGGCGAAGACACGCCCTTCGAACGGTTCGGTGAGCTGTTGGAGAGCAGCATGGATCGATGCGCGGGCGATGCGGTCGAGCTGCTGCCAGAGAGCAGCCCATCCTGGTTCAGGCTGCACTGGCTCATCTGTGGTAGCTGCCAGGAGCCGCTCGACGATCCGGACGAGCTGCCCTTGCACGATCCAGCTGGCCTGGTGGCTCGGGTCCGGCCAGTTGCCCGGCGCCAGGAGGACGTGGACGGCATCGGCCCAGGCTTCCAGCGCCAGCTGGAGCGGCTTCGAGGTCGGGAGCGCCCCAACGCGCAGGACGAGCTGGGGCCGTAGTGCCGTGACTGCTGCTGGCTCACGCAGCACGGCATCGTATGCATCGAGGACGAGGTCGCGCGGTTGCGGCCCGGCCCGGACCTGCGAGAGCGGATCAGCCAGGATCGGGTAGCCGAGTCGCGCAGCGAGCTCCACCAGCGGGCGGGCGAGCCCTGGATCGGGCTGTGGCCCGGCGACGATGATGCCCTGCCGATGACTGGCGAGAAGCGCTGCCAGGGGCCGGAGCGCTTCCGCGTCGGGCTCCATTTCGCCGCAGACGACAGCCGCGGTGGGATCGGCGGGGTGGTCGGGAAAGTGCGGCACGAGTGGCTCCCGGTAGGGAAGGTTGAGGTGCACCGGGCCGGGCGGGAAGGCACGAGCGAGTGCAACTGCCCGGTGTGCGAGCGTACCGGCGGCACGCTGGACGAGCGGTGTGCCGTCCGGGAGCGGAACGTCGGCGAACCACTTGACGTGCGTGCCGTAGAGACGCAGCTGGTCGATCGTCTGCGGTGCGCCGACATCACGGAGTTCCGGCGGCCGGTCGGCAGTGAGGACGACCAGCGGTACCTGACTGAGCGAGGCCTCGACGACGGCTGGCAGAAGGTTCGCGGCGGCCGTGCCGGACGTCGTGACGACCGCGACCGGTTCGGCGAGCGCTCGGGCGAGACCCAAGGCGAAGTAGCCCATGGCGCGCTCGTCGAGGTGATCCCACAGCCGGATGCGGGGCTCGCGGGTGAGCGCGAGGACGAGCGGCGTCGAGCGTGACCCAGGCGCGAAGCAGGCGTGGCGGACGCCAGCGCTGGCCAGCGCCTGCACGAAGGCCGTCACAGCGGCACCGAGTGCTTCACGGTACTCCATGGCTCAGCTTCCCGCGAGGGCTTCGAGCATCGGCCGGAGCTTCGCCTCAGCTTCGGCCCATTCGGTGAGCGGGTCGGATCCAGCGACGATCCCACAGCCTGCATAGAGTCGAGCAGTCGACCCACGGAGCAGTCCGGAGCGGAGTGCGACGACCAGCTCGCCGTCTCCTGTTGCCTCGACCCAGCCGAACGCGCCCGCATACCAGCCGCGCGGCACCGGCTCGTGCGCGCGGATGAAGGCGAGGGCTGTCTCGCGCGGTGTCCCGCCGACGGCAGGAGTCGGATGCAACCGTGCCGCGACATCGAGGACACCGAGGCCATCACGGAGCACGCCGACGATCGGCGTGGCCAGATGGTGGACATTTGCCATCGACAGCACGACTGGGGCATCCGGAACAGAAAGGCGCGTGCAGAGCGGTGCCAGGGCCTGCTCGATCGCCTGGACGACCAACTCGTGCTCCGAACGGTCCTTCGCGCTCGCGCGGAGTACAGCGACGGTCGACCGGTCGCTCGCCGCATCCGCTCCGCGTGGGATGGAGCCGGCCAGGGCGACTGTCGTGACCGTGCCAGCGGTCACGCGTGCCAGGCGTTCCGGTGTTGCCCCGAGGAAGACCGATGAGCCCATGGCGACCGCGAAGAGCGTGCAGTTCGGGTAGCGTTCGGCGAGACTCCGGAGCGTGCGTTCCTCGTCGAACGGGCGATCGGCCACGAGGTCGACCGCACGGGCGAGGACGACCTTGCGGAGCGTGCCCTGGTCGATAGCGGCCAGCGCGGTCGCGAGCAGGCGTTGCCAGTCGTTCCGACTCACGAGCTCGCGCCGCGTGACGATACGAGGCTGCCCGGTCTGCGAGTCCGGTCGACCGACCGGTCGACTGGCTGGTGGAGATGGGGGCATCGTCTCGCCCGGACGGACGATCGCTTGCAGCGCCTGGAAGGCGAGCGCCCCTCGTTGCCGGTACACGAAGCGTGGCACGAGGAGCTGAGCGGCACCGAACGATGCCCAGTCGGGAGCATCCCCCGGCTGGTGGGGATCGAACGCCCAACCGGCGAAGACGAGCGGGGCCAGCGGTCCTTCCTGCAAGGCTTCCGCTGCCGCAGTACGCCAGACGCGGGCGAGCTGCTCCGGCACCGTTCCGGCAGCCGCTGCGCCCGTCGCGACCGGCAAACGGCGACCGCCGAGCCCGACCACTGCCTCGCCGGTCGCCGGAGCGTACCAGAGCAGGCGGATCGTCTCGCTGGATCGGGTGAAGAGCGCGATCGGATCGGCCGGTTCGCTCGTATCCGACCAGCTCAAGAGCACCGGCTGGCCAGCCGACGCTGCACGACGCTCGGCCACTGTCCACAGATCAGCGAGCGCGGGGCGGAGGGCGTGGCGGCTCATGATCGTGCGTCGTCCTCCCTCCCGGAGTCCGGTATCCCGATCATGCGACGGAGAAGCCGGCGGAGTTCCGGCGCTGCCTGTTCGAGATCAGCCGGTTGGCCGGTCAGCACCCACTGGGTAACGACCTCATAGAGCGCACCGAAGCAGGCAGTCGCCGCCAGATCAGGATCGATCGGGCCGATGACACCCGCCTCACGGGCGGCGATCAACTCGCGGGCGATGAGCCCCGCGAAGCGACGGCGGACATCGACGAGTGCACCCTGGATCGCCGGGCCAGCGGCGAGCGCCTCGACCAGGAACAGCCGCGCGAGTGCACGGTGCGCTGTGAAGAGCCGCAGCACGACGTCGAGAGCGGTATCCAGCTTGGCGGCCGGATCGGACGCCCGGGCGAGCGCTTCGGCGGTGCGTTGGAGCAAGAGGTCAGCGCTCCGCTCGAGGAGTGCCAGGAAGAGCTGCTCCTTACCTGGGAAGTGGAAGTAGACGCCGCCCTTCGAGGTCGCGGCTGCCTCAGCGACGTCGTCCATCGTCGCCTCGCGATAGCCGCGGCGGGTGAAGACCTCGAGCGCTGCGTCGAGGATGCGTTCGCGGCGCTCGCGGGCGCGTGCCTGCATCGTTTCGCTGCTGGCTGCTCCCTGGCTGGTCGAGCCGGACATCGTCGCCCCCGAATCCGACCGACGCGTCAGTCGGATTTCAGTGTAGCACGCACCTGCCCTGGTGGGTGGCGCAGCGGGCTACTCGGAAGCGAACGCCGCGTGGTCAGTACCGGTTGCCTCCACCGAGACCAGCGTGGTGCTCCACGTCAGCTCGTCGCCACCAGTCCAGCTGGCCGCCGCGGACCGAACGCGCGCTCGATCGCCCGGCGTGTCGCGTCCGGATAGTCGGTGATGATCCCGTCGACGCCCAGGGCAGCCAGCTCGGCGGCACGCTCGGGCACGTCGACCGTCCAGACGTTGACCAGTAGCCCATGCAGGTGTGCGGAGGTCACGACTGCTGCGCCGTGTTCGTCGAAGCCGACGTCCATCGGATGGAAGGCGTCGTAGCCGTGCTCCACCACCCGATGAAGCTGCTCCGGGAGAGGGTGGAGCGGTACGGTGCAGAGTGCGAGTGGGATGGCGGGATCGCGCTGGCGGATCGTGTCGAGCACGGCATGGTCGAACGAGGAGACCAGGAGACGCTCTCGAAGCCTCGGGTGCCGCCGCACGAATGCCGCGAGCCGCTCAGCGATCGCCTGGCCGCGTTGGCGGTCGGCTGGATCCCACGGGGCCGACTTCACCTCAGCGTTGATCCCGACGTGCGGTGGCACACAGGCAACGACTTCCTCGAACGTCGGTATACGGAGCCCGAGCCCGCGGAACGGGTAGGTGGTGCCGCGGTCGAGCGTGAAGGTGTAGCCAGCGTCCAGGCGCTGGAGCTCGGCGAGCGTGTGCTCGTGAACAAAGCCGCGGCCGTCGGTCGTCCGCTCCAGTGTCGCATCGTGCAGCACGACCAGGTGCCCATCGCTGGTGATCCGGAGGTCGAGTTCGACGAAATCGGCTCCTTGCTCGGCGGCCAGAACGAAGGCTGTCAGGGTGTTTTCCGGTACCAGGCCGGAGGCTCCCCGGTGGGCGATGATCCAGGGTCGCTGTGGCCACCGGCGGAGGAAGTCGTTCCAGCGAGTGCTCGTTTCCATGGCTCTGCTCCCTTCGCGAGCGGTCGAACCGTCGTTACCCTCAGTTTCGTCGCGAGCCTCGTCTGATCGGTGTCGGTTTCGTTGCGAAGTAGCTCCGCTACAGCTTGTTCTACTGCCTCGCAACAGCATCGCAACACCTGCGTGCTCGTGCTCGGGTACCAACGGAAAGGGACGAACGGATCGCCGCGTAAGGGAGCAGGAGGATGGAACGTTCGCTAAAGGTGCTCGAACAGCAACGCACCGTAGCCACGCCAGTGCGCAGTGACGAGCAGGCGGCAGCCAGCCGGTTGCGCCGGATTCTCGGCGAGCGGCTGCTCTTCGTGTTGTTCGTGGCACCGAACTTGCTCCTGCTGGCGGTGTTCACCTACTGGCCGCTCGTCGTGAATGTGCACCTCAGTTTCCAGCAGTGGGATCTGATCAGTCCAGTGAAGGTCTTCGTTGGGCTGGAAAACTACCGCTTCTTGCTCGACGACCGTGACTTTCACGAAGTCTTGCGCAACACCGTGGTGTACACCGCCGGCACGGTCGGCGGCACGCTCGTGCTGGGACTCTTGTTCGCCTTGTTGCTCGACCAGCGGCTGCGCGGGATCGCGCTCGCTCGGAGCGTGGTGTTCGCCCCGTACGTGCTGAGCGGTGCGGCGGTCGGGATCTTCTGGGTCAACATGCTCAATCCGCGCTTCGGGGTGGTCGGGCAGGTCGCCAGCTGGCTGGGGACGGTCTCGCCGGACTGGCTGAACCACCCACGGCTGGCGATGGTGGCGGTCATTCTGGTCTCGATTTGGAAGACGGTCGGATTTGCGACGATCGTCTATCTCGCGGGGTTGCAGCGGATCCCCCAAGAGCTGTACGAGGCCGCGATGGTCGACGGTGCAGGGCCGCTGGCGCGGTTTCGCGCGGTGACGCTGCCGCAGCTCGGGCCGACCACGCTGTTCCTGGTCGTCGTGTCGACCATCGCGTCCTTCCAAGCGTTTGACCTCATCAAGGTGCTGACGAACGGTGGTCCGGTGAACGCGACGACGACGCTGCTCTTCTACATCTGGGAGCAGGGCTTCGTCGCCTTCAATGCCGGGCGTGCCGCCGCTGCGTCCGTGTTGCTCTTCGTCATCCTCGCGATCATCAGCCTGCTTCAGGTGCGGATCGGCGAACGGAGGGTCTCCTATGACTAGGCCATTGCGATGGCGGCGTGTGTTCACACGACTGGTGCTGGCGGCACTGGTGTGGCTGGTCGTGGCGGTGATGGGCTTGCCGCTCTACTGGGTCGCGACGGGTGCACTCAAGACGAACCGGGAGATCTACACCTTCCCACCGGTCTGGATTCCGCGCGATCCGCAGTGGAGCAACTTCCTGGCCGCGTGGGAGGCGGTGCCGTTCGGGCGCTTTTTCCTGAACAGCCTCGTCACGACCGCCGGCGCGGTGACGATCGAGTTGCTCTTTGCGCTGCTGTCGGCCTATGCACTCGTCTTCCTCGACGCGCGAGGGAAGGGATTCGTCTTCGCGGTCACCGTGGCGGCGCTGCTCGTCCCGCAGACGGTGACGCTCCTGCCGAACTATCTCACCATCGCCCGGCTGGGCTGGATCAATACCTACCAGGGACTGATCGTCCCCGTCGCAGCGGTCGCGTTCGGTGTCTTCCTGTTCCGCCAGCACTTCCTGACACTGCCGCGGGAGCTGGTCGATGCAGCCCGGCTGGACGGTTGTGGGCACCTCGGGCTCCTGCGCCATGTTGTCGTGCCGCTGTCGCAGCCGGTGATCGTGACCTTCCTGGTGATCTACCTCGTCTCGCACTGGAACGACTTCCTGTGGCCGCTGGTCGCAACGAACCGCCTGGAATGGCGCACCGTGCCGATCGGCGTGGCCTACCTCTACGACGTCGAGGGTGTCCAGAACTGGGGGCCGATCCTGGCCGGCACGGTGATGGCGCTCCTGCCGATGCTGGTCGTCTACGTCCTGGCGCAGCGCTGGATCGTCAAGGGGATCGGAGGTGGCGCGCTGAAGGGATGAAGGGCGATGTCGAGGCTGATCGGCGAGTGGAGGAGGGATCGGATGACACGGAGTTTGACACGACGACGGTTCGTGCTGGCGCTCGGTGGACTCTCCGGGGCAGCACTGCTAGCAGCCTGTGGGCAGAGCGAGCCGACGCCGACAGCTGCCCCGGCGAGCGGCAGCACTGCAGCGAGCCCGACGGTTCCGCTAGCGAGTGGAACCGGGACGACGAGTCCGACCGCGCCGGCAGTCGTCCAAAATACCGGTTCTAAGGTCAAGGTACTCTACTGGGGATCGTACAGCGGGACGCTGGGCGAGGCCGAGCAAGCGCTCGTGCAGCGGTTCAACGAGTCGCAGAACGAGGTCGAACTCGAATACCAGTACCAGGGCAGTTACGAGGAGACAGCCCAGAAGCTCACGCAGGCTCTGGCCGCTGGCACGACACCGGACGTCGTGCTGCTGTCGGACGTGTGGTGGTTCAAGTTCTATCTGAACGATATCCTGCTGCCCCTGAACGACCTCTTCGCTGCCAACGGGATCGACACCAGCGACTACGTTGACCCGCTGATCGAAGAGGGGACGCGGCAGGGCACGGTGTACTGGGTTCCGTTCGCGCGCTCGACACCGTTGTTCTATTACAACAAGCAGATCTGGCAAGAGGCCGACCTTCCTGACCGCGGGCCTGCGACCTGGGACGAGTTCGTCGAGTGGAGTGGCCAGCTGGTCAAGCGCGAGGGTGGGAACACGACGCGGTACGCTTTCGGGCACCCGAGCGCTGCGTCGTATATCGCCTGGCTCTTCCAGCCCGTCTGCTGGCAGTGGGGTGGACGGTACTCGGATCCGGACTTCACGATCCGCATCCAGGAGGAACCGGCGGTCGAAGCCGGACGGTTCTACCTCGCGTCGGTGCGTGATGGCTGGGCGGTGCCATCGCAGGATCTCGTCGCGGACTTCGTCAATGGAGCCGTCGCAGCGATGATGGCTTCGACCGGTTCTCTCGGGGGGATTCTGCGGTCAGCGAGCTTCCCGGTCGGGACAGCCTTCCTGCCGGAGGGGCCGGCCGGATTCGGCTGCTGCACTGGTGGTGCCGGGCTGGCCATCTTGAAAAACAAGCCACGGGAGGTTCAGGAAGCGGCCTTCCGGTGGATTGCGTTCGCGACCTCACCGGAGAGTACGATGTGGTGGTCGCAGAACACTGGCTACATGCCGGTGCGGAAGTCGGCGATCGCGAGTGCCGAAATGCAGCGCTACTTCGAGGAGAATCCGAACTTCAAGACGGCGGTAGACCAGCTGCCGAAGACGCGGCCGCAGGATGCTGCGCGTGTCTGGATCCCCAACGGGGACCAGATCATCGGGAAAGGGCTGGAGCGCGTGACGGTCCAGCAGGAAGACCCGGCGACCGTGTTCGCCGATGTCGCGCAAACTCTCGAGCGCGAAGCGCGGCCGATCGTCGAGCAGCTGAAGCGCCGCGAGGGCTGAGCGGCGCCCCCAATCGTGCCGGAGACCGCCCGACCGGAGCGCCGGCTCCTGCCTCGTGCAGGGGCCGGCTGCTTCATTCCGCTCCAGCACGACAGCGGTGTGGTGCGGCAGCCTGCGGGCTGATTCTCGCCCGGCACGCACCACTGTGCGGGTCGTCGCTCGCTCTGGAGCGAGGTCGCGTGGAACCCCGGTCGAGCTGCCTGGTCAACCTGGACGAGCCCGGTGGGCACCGGGTGAGCACGGCCCCGCCGTTCTCGGAGTTCAGCTCCAGACGATCTCGGCGATCGTCCCGTCGGGAGCGTAGCGAGCGACGCCGAGCCGAACCGGTTCGTTCCCGGTCGGATCGCGTGCTCGGTCGGCGACGAGGAGCGGGAGGACGATCCGGGCGTTGTCGATCAGCGGAAGCTGGGGCAACTCGCTTGCCCTGATCCAGTGGAACGCTCCCTCCCGACCGGGCGGGAGCGCCAGTCGCTGCGGGAGTTCTCCGGTGAAGTACAAGAGCAGCGTCAGCTCGGGACGACTCGGACGGTGTTGGAGGACAGCACGGCGGAGGACGAGCGGTGGCACGTCGTGCGGTGGGAGGCCTGTCTCTTCAGCGAGTTCGCGGCGAGCGGCAGCGGTGAGATCAGCGAGTTCGTGCGACTCGACGCGGCCACCGATACCTGTCCACTGCCCAGGGAACCGGGCACGATCGCTGCTCCGCTCGAGCAGGAGGCAGGAGTCGCCGTGGAAAAGGAGCGTGACGGTGTAGGCGGCCAAAGCGTGTGGGGCGACCATCGCCTAGGAAGTCGGTCCGGGTGGCAGCATCGTATCGGGCTCGGCGAACGGGTCCCAGCGCAGCGCCTCATCGACGGAATCGAACCAGGTGATCGCTGTGCCGTTGACGACTGCGATCACCGCGTCGTCCTGGAAGAAGTACCGGAGATAGCCTGGCACGACCGCTCGGACACCTGCGGCGAGACGCAAGAGCTCGATCAGTTCTGGTTCGTCCGGTGCCGCGACGAGTGTCTCGTCGTACGCCGAGTCCGCGAAGGAGTTGGTCGCGAGATAGACCAGGCCGGGGATCGGTGGCAGCGGCTCGCTGTGGATAACGATCCAGTACAGCGGCGGCTCGGTGAGCCAGGTGAGATCCTCGTGTTCCGGGGTCCCGTCCCAGGTTTCGGTCTCTCCAGCCATCCTCACCGTCCAGTCACCCAACGGGCCACAGAGCATCTCGTGCCCGCAGGATATCACCCGGACCGGCTGGCGGAAAGGGGGAAAGTCGTACTCATCGAATAGGAGTCCTGGCCAGCGTCACGGTGCGAGCCAGGCACCAGCGGCCGATGGACTGGCGAGGGGGTCCCAGCGAGCGAGTGCTCGTCACCCTTCCGGCTGGCTCGTCTCTTCCTCTCGGCGGAGCGCGTCGAGCGCGAGTTTGGCCAGCCCTCCGGCGATGTGCACGTTCTGCTCGCTCGGTTCCTCGCCGCGGAGGCGTTCGAGTACCGCGGCTTCCGGTGTACGGAGGAGGTGCCGGACGGCGGCAGTCGACACGCCGAGAAAGCGCGCGATCTCGTCGGCTGACCAGTGGTGTTCCTCCGCGAGGACGACAGCGTAGGACGCTTCCATGAGGCTAGGAAGCCACGTGAGGCGCTTCAGCTCGACGAGCTGACGGGGACCGCCGACGAGTTCGATCGCCTTGAGGAAGACGCGGAGTGCGCGCTGGTCGATATCCGGTGGCTGCGGCGTCACTTCGATCGGTGTCATGCTTCTTCCTCCTCTCCTGTCGCCGTGTGTGTGCCGCGTGCGAGGTCGCTGAGTCGTGGCCCGATGCGCACCAGTCCTTCCGGCGTGATCTCCAGGAGATGGGTTGCCGTGTCGTGCCCACTCATGCGGCAACCGTCGATGCGGAACAGCCGCACCGTCTCGCCGATCGGTGTCCGGTAGAGACGGGCCTGCTGGGCCGAGAGCACCGGCTGCTTGGCCAGTACCAGCGAGCCATCCAGGATGTGCCCGACCGCGAAGCCGCCGGCTGCCTCCGCAGTCAGGAGTTCGTGGCCGCTTCGCTTCTGGGAGACGGCGAGAGCCGTCTGGTGCCACTTCTTGAGGAACGAGTAGAGTGGGCGGACGATCTCCCGTGCCTGCATCTCGCGTGCCTCGTAGAAGCCAGTCAGCGAGTCGATGACGACCGCGCGTGCCCGGTAGGTGCGGATGGCGTAGGCGAGCGTGCTGAGCAGCGTTCCCAGGTCGTGGGCGAGCGTCGTGTGGGTAGCGGCATCGATCAGGATGACCGCGCGATCGACGGCATCGAGCGGCACGCCCATCGCCCGGGCACGCAACTGCAGGCTGAGCGCGACGAAGGGACCCGGGGCCTCGGTCGTGACGAAGACGCACGGTTCACCGTGGCGGGCGCGCTCGACAGCGAACTGTTCGACCATGAGGCTCTTACCGGTATCGGAGACGCCGGTGACTTGCAGCACGGCGTAGCGCGGGATACCTCCGAGCGAGCGGCGGACCGGCTTCCCGTCCCGCCATTCGGTGACGAAGAAAAGCTCGTCGAGTCCCGGTACACCGGTGGGAACGCCTTCGAGCTTCGGTGCCTTCTCGGCGAGTTCGGCGAGCGGTGCGACAGCCTCGACGATCGGCTCGTGCTCGCGCATGGCCCCTCCCTGTACCAGTGCCGCCGCGCGGTAGCGGGTCCTCCCCGGTAGCGCTCATTGTATCCGGCCGGCACGGGTAGGCAAACGCCAGCGATGAGGACGGGAATCGAGGAGAGGGGCGACGCGTGCGTTGCCCGCGTTTCCCTGCAGGGACGAGGCCTGGCGCGCTCGTCCGCGCCGAACGGCGCGGGAACGGGGTTCGTTTCCCGGGCCTCGCGGCCCGGCTGGGTCAGGCACGCCTGACCCGTCGGGTCGGGCACGCCCGACCCCTACCGGGATGACGGTGGTCGATGGGTGCCGGTGGGCGATGGGCAGGCCACCGTCCCTAAACCGTCACCCCCTGTCAGGGCGAGGCGTGCCTCGCCCAGCCGCGCCCAATGGCGCGGGCAGGTGGATCGTTCCCGGGCCTCGCGGCCCGGCTGGGTCAGGAACGCCTGACCCCTACAGGGGATGGCGGTGGCCGATCGAACGCCGCTGGCCGATAGACGGGAGACCGTCGGTCTCCGACAACGGCGTGCAGCGGCGCGGCGTGTCTCGCCCGCGTTTTCCTCGTAGGGGCGACGCGTGCGTCGCCCGACCGCGCCGAGAGGCGCGGGGATCGACGGGCCATGACACCGCACCCGGTTGACACCCCTCACCCCTGCCGCTCTCGCGGTACCTCTTCTCCCGCGCGCTGCGGGATAGGGGGCCGGGGGTGAGGGGGTTCCATCGCCTGCCGCGCCCGTCCGCGCCGAACGGCGCGGGAACGGGGGCGGTTGCCGGCCCTCCGGGTCGGCGGGTCAGGCACGCCTGACCCCTACAGGGGGTAACGGTAGTCGATCGGGTGCCGGTTGGCGATCGGTAGGCGACCGTCGCCAAGAGATCACGCCGTCGTTGCTGTAGGGGCGAGGCGTGCCTCGCCCGCCCGCGCCGCAGGCGCGGGTATGATCCATGGTTCGATTCCCGGCCCTTCCGTAGCGTCCGGGTCACGCATGCCTGACCCGTCCGAGTCACGCGCGTGACCCCTACACCGATCTGCGGTGGCCGATGCGGACCGGTGGGCGATGCGCGGAGCACCGCTCGCGACGCGGGACCGCGCATCCTGGTAGGGACGAGGCGTGTCTCGCCCGCGGTTTCCTGGTAGGGGCGAGGCGTGCGTCGCCCGACCGCGCCGGAGGCGCGGGAACGGTATCGATTCCCATGTCGCTCAGCCCCGCCGGGTCAGACACGCGTAACCTCTCCAGCGGTCGTGCACCGGCAGCGGCAGAACCGTCCCTGTCCATCGGGCCGTCATGGGTGTCCGTGCGCCACCGGAGGTGCAGGCGTGCTTGCTCCAGCCACTGCCCGGACCGGCCCCGTTCGTTACCCTTGCAGGTGTACGTACACTGTGCTACGCTGAGGGTGAGCTGGACGTACACTCGGAGCAGCAGCGCGAGAGGGGGCGGCGATGGCGACGGTGCCGGCACGATCACGCGAGGTCGAGTTTCCCTTCCAGTCGCCACCACCAGTCGTCCGACTGGTGCGGAGCGAATCGGCGGAACATCCCTTCGCGCTCACCGTCGCCGCGGCCTGGTCGTGTTATGGGGCCCGGCCCGCCTCGGTCGAGCGGGTGCTCGAGCTGTTCACCGGCAACGGCGACGCCGCTCGCGCTGCCCGGCGGGAGCGCGCAGCGGCGCTCTACCCGGACCTCTTCGCGGCCGGGCATCACACGACGTTCCAGCACGCGCACTTCGTCTTCGTGCTCGACGGCGTCTCGCGACTGGCGATCTGGTCGTTCTTCCATCACCACCCGTTCTACAACTCCGAGCAGGTCTCGCAGCGCTATCGCGAGGTGACCGGTGCGACCATGGTGACGCCGGACCTGCCCGAGCCGCTCGCGGAGCTCTACCGGGCAGCGATGGAGCGGGCGCTGGCCGGCTATCGCCGGTTGGTGGAACTCCTGACCCCCGATATCGCTGCGCGGTACGCGGCCGTCTTCCCCGCGCGGGCGCGGAGCCAGCGCCCCGATGTGCAGCAACGCGTGCAGACGGCGATCCAGCGCCGGGCACAGGAGGTCGCGCGCTACGTGCTCCCGCTCGCCACGCCGGCTCACCTGTATCACACGATCAACGCCCTCACGTTGCTCCGATACTACGCGCTGGCGAACCAGCTCGACGTCCCGCACGAGGTGCGCTACGTCGTGAACCGGATGGTCGAGGAGGTGCTGGCGGTCGACCCCAACTTCCTCGGTGCGCCGGGGCATCCGCTCGACCCGCACGTGCTCGAGCTCGAGGAGACGCTCGAATACCGGGCGCTCCAGGAGTTGAGCGAGGCGGTGGAGCGCTCGGCCAGCGAGGCGTTCTTCCGGGAGTTCGACGCGGCGCTCGGGCCGTATCACTCGCGACTGGTCGCGCATACTCCGGATGCCGAACGGGTGCTGGCCGATGCGGTGCGCACCGTGCTCGGGCGGTCGCGCAGCGAACTGGACGACGACACGGCGATCGCGCTCGTGCTCGATCCGGCGCGCAACCACTATCTCGGCCACCCGCTGTACCTGGCGATGCACTCGAAACTGATGCAGACGCTCAACCATGTCTCCTTCACGTTCCAAAAGCGGATCAGCGGTGCAGAGGATGCGCAGAACCAGCGCCATCGCGGTACGTTGCGTTCCGGTCCGGTGTTGCTGGCGCACCTGCGCGAGGAGCCGGACGTGATCGTGCCGGAGGACATCGCGCGGGTACCGGAAGCGCTGGAGGAGTACTGGGCGACGATCCGGACGCTCTGGGAGACGAAGAACCGGCTGCTCGATGCCGGGGTGCCGGCCGAATACGCGCTCTACCTCCTCCCCAATGCGCACCACGTGCGCTTGTACGAGTCCGGGACGCTCCTCACCTACTTCTGGAAGTGGGTCAAGCGGCTCTGCTTCGACGCGCAGCGGGAGATCTGGGAGACGGCCCGGCAGGAGACCGAGCAAGTGCGGCAGGTGCTGCCGCGGATCGGCCGCTACGTGGCGCAACCGCCGTGTGTCCTCCGCGACCAGTCTGGGCTACACCCGCCGTGCCCGGAAGGAGAACGCTACTGCGGCGTACCGGTCTGGCGCGACTACGACCCCGCGACGCTCCGGGAGCGACGGGTGCTGTAGCGCGAGGCGCGACGAGGCCACCTCGATCCTGCACGACGATGCCGGTGCGGGCGCTGGTGCGCTGCCGGACGGCCTGAGCGGTTCGTCGATGGTTCAGCCGACACGCGTTTCCGGCCGACCGCGTCCGACCAGTCCCGCCCCGAGTGCGAGCACTGCGAGCGCGAACCAGCCGCGCACGACCGGTATGGGGAGGGCGAGCGGATCGGTGAACGGCTCGAAGGTGAACGTGCCGATTGCCGACCAGGTGCCCCAGGCCGAACGGAGCGGAAGTGCCAGCCAACCGGCGACCGCGATCAGGCTCACGAGGTGCCAGGGAGCGGGAACGGTGGTCGCGACGACGGTGGCGACGCCGAGCGCTGCAAGCGCGCTCGCCAGCAGCCAGGCCGCGCATTCCAGGCGCCCGAGCGGTGTGTCGGGGAGATAGGCCATTGGTGGGTCAGCCAGCAGCCAGCCGGACCAGACCAGCTGGCTGGCTGCCCACAGGAGGAGCAGCAGGACGAGGAAATACCGGGCGAGCGAGCGGACCGACGCAGCTGACACGTTCCGCATCGTCAGGACTCCTCGGCGCGGCCGAGCTGGACAGTGACGATCCCACTGCTGCTTTCCGTGCCCCAGCTGAGCTGGAAGGAGCAGGGTTCGGCAGTGAGCCGCTCGAGCTGCAGCTGCACGGTGATAGCTTGGGTGAGGTTGGACCAGACCAACGAAGGCTCACCGCCGGCGCTCCGCACGCACGGTGACGGGAGGAGTTCGAGCTGTGCCCGGCGGGGCGGAGTTCGCCCGCGCGGTGCCAGGTGCACGCGCAGCTCGAACGGCGCGCCGGCTGGTGGCGGGTCGCGAGGCGCGGCGACCGACACCCAGAGAGAGGGGAGACCGCGCCGGGCGATTTCGATACCCGAGTCGGGGTAGACGACCACGCTGCGGACGCGGACCGGTCCTTCACGCTCGAAGTGCAGCGTCAAAGGAGCAGTCCCGGGTTGGCGCCAGCCGTCCGGGACGATGTTGGCCAGGACGAGTTCGACCGAAGGACCGGGGACGAAACCCTGTCGTGGACCAGCGAAGAGGTCGAGCGTGTCCCACTCGAGGATGCCGCCGGTCGGCTGGAGTGACCAGCGGACCCGCAACAAGAGTGCACTGCCGCCGGCGCGCTGGTCCCACACCGAAAGCGTGCCGGGTGGGCTAGCTGGATCGAGTTCGACGCGGAGGTGGAGGAAGAGCGTGACGACCGGACCGGGCGTCGGTGGCAAGTCGAGCGGGAAGAGCTCCAGCTCGCTCGGCAGAGGATCGCTCAGCTGGATCGTCCGCAGTCCGTAGTCGGCGAACGAGTGGAACCCCACTGTTGCCGTCGGACCGAATCGGGTGAAGGAGACGAGGGGCACGAGCACCGCGGCGAGCAGGAGGGGGAGGAACACGGTCGTCAACCGATCTGCCGCGGTGCTCCTCCCGCCGGTCATCGCTCAACGGTCCTCGCGGCCTGGAACCTGGCGCTGGCTACGGTACAACCAGAAGGTGAAGAGCGCGAGGACGAGACAGCCGTAGAGCACCGCGTGATTGACGAAGAAGGGCGGGCCGTAGTACGGGCGGAGCGAGTCGAAGAGACGCTCCGGACGGAACTCGCCGGTGCGTACCGTATAGTAGAGTGTGTCGAGCGTGAAGTAGAGGAAGGGGAGCAAGAACCCCACCAGTGCTGCCAGTGGCAGCCAGAGCCGGACACGGTCGCGCCAGAGAGCCCACGCGGAAGCTGCGAAAAGCGAGCCGTAACCGAAGAGCAGGACGGCGAGGACGCGCAGGTCGAACCGCAGTTCCGGGTAGTCTTCCCGGAAGGAGCGCCACAGGTAGAACAGCGTCGCGGCGTAGAACAGTGCTCCCAGGAGAGCGAGCCCGAGTGCGACACCCTTGCGCAGGAACTCGGGGATGGGGTGGCGCGGTGGCAAGCCAGGCACGGCGCGTTCCGACCGCATGGTCATCCTCTCAAGGTAGGACGACGATCGTCGCGTAGCCGTTGCTCAGGTAGAAGTTGCGGTTGCCTTCGCCCCAGCGGCCGCTCGGCCAGGAGTCGTTGTTCGCCATCCAGAAGGTGTCCTCGCTGACGGAGTACCCGCGGTTCCGGAAAAAGGCAGCGAAGTATTCCTCCGCCGTCTCGCTCCAGCCGAATTGTTGATTGAAGGAAAATTCATTCCAATCGATGTGTGTGGTAGCAAGGACATACCGTCCCCAGGCAGCAGAATAAAAGTAATCAGCCGGATACGGGGCGTACAGGCGGACGTGGTGATAGTAGCCTGTCGGGTAGCCGGAAATCGGAAGCTTCCTGCCGCCATCGCTGTCCCAGAACCACCCGTTTCCATCGTTCGCCCGGAGGTACATCGACGAACCAGAGTCTCCCCCGAGAATATCTTTGACTCGGTTCACGTTTGCATAAGTACGAAAGACCATCGTGACAGGCCAGTCGACAGCGTTGGAGCACGCACATGACTGTGACGTATTGTCCCAATTATACCAGGTGTCACCACTATAAGAAACCATTGTATAGGTAGTTGTGCTTCCCGCGAACACCGTGGCCCCGACGAGCAAGAACAAGGTGAAGGAGACTATAATCGCGAAAGGTACGTGCAACCGAGTCATCGAATACCCCCTTCCTCTTTGTCGCGAGCATGCGCTCTCGGCTGCCAGCAAGTCTCAGTACCGACGACCGTCTCCGATCGTCTTCTCGATGTCGCCTACCAAAGCCCCAAGGCGCGCCCTTCGCGGAGCGAGACGATGACAACGAGGTTCGAGGTCTTTTGCGAGACAGTCCGCTCGATGATCCGCATCTCATCCCAACTGGCATACTCTGGCTTATCAACGAAGGGGAAAGTTCCAGAGACGTCGACCGGCTGGGCAAACTGCAAGCTGACAGCAGCACCCCACACGTCTGCATGCCGATCGTAGATCGCCCGAGGTGGTTCCGAGACACGTGCCTCGTCTTTGGTTAGTAGCCCTTTCAGCCACGGCGCGTCGAGGGCGAGCTGGATCGCGCGGTCGCGGAGTTCGCCCCGCAGGACGAACGGGTCTTCTTCCGGTGCGACGCGGGCGTACGGACCGCTCGCCTCGACCCGTACCACCTGCTCGCTCGCCAGGTCGACCCAGACGAAGATCCCTTCCGCGTCCTGGACCGTGTAGGTGGCCTGCACGAAGCGCGTCGGTGGCCAGTTGACTTCCCAGTCCGCAGGGTGCACCCAGGTCGCGCGGACCGTTCGCGGTGCGTCGAAGGGGAACCAGACACCAACGGCGACGATCCGGCCGTCCGGACCAGTGACGGGATTGACCGGTGCCTGAGAACCGGGAAGCGCGACAAAGCCGGCGACTGCCTGCACCGTCGGGTGCTGCTGGGCGACCGCCCGGGCGCGCGCGGCCTGGTCTTCCGACAGGAGCACCGGGGGTGCCGGAGGCTGCTCCAGCTCGGCGCGCGAACGGAGGCCCTGCCAGAAGCCGAAGGCGACGGCGCCAGCAGCGACGGTGAGGCTCGTCGCGAGCATCGCGCGGCGCGTCATGTGTGGTGGCATCGTTAGCCTCCTCTAACTTCGGAAAGGACGTCATCTGACCTCAGTATAGAAGGCGGGGGGGTGTCGTCAAGCGGTGAACGCATGACAGTTTTGTCACGATCGGGCACTGGCTGTCGTATCGCACGGGGCAGGTATAGCCGGACCTGTCGGGGATGCAGAGTCGGAGCGGTCAGCTCCACCGACGGGTGTCCTGTGACGTAGCTGGTGGTGGCTGTGCCGGCCAGCCGGCGCTCCGGTCCGAGGTGCAGCGGTGCGTTGGCGCTCGCTGCGGTCTCGAGCCGTACCCGACACCGCGGTGATGGGGATAACCGAGCGGGCGGGCGCAGGACGCGCTCTGGTTCACCCGCCGTGCTGCAACCGAACGTCGATCACCACGGTATGGGCAACAGCGTTACGTCCCGAGGAGATCGTCGACCGCCAGCGACATGTCCGGGAACGCCTGAGGACTGAGCGCGTCACCAGGGCGATATACCCGGCTGTCCCGGTACCCGTCGTGCTCCGGTTCACGGAACACGAGCAGCTGCTCGCCGGCGAGGTCGACGAGCCAGACCTCGGGGATCCCGGCACGAGCGTAGAGCGGCACCTTCACGTCCCGGTCGTAAGCGAGGGTCGTGTCGCTCACCTCGACGAGCAGTAGCACGTCGCTGGCTGCCGGCCCCTCGTGCCGGTAGTAGTCCGCTCGCGGTCTGAGCAGTGTCAGGTCGGGCTGCGGAAGCGAGCGATCACCCAGGCGGATGGGGCCCTGGGCCCGCACGATCGCGCGATCGCCGAGCTGCCGCACGAAGGACGCGGTGAGCCAGTCGACGCAGGCCTGGTGGGCCCAGCCGATGGGGTTCATATCGTACAGTTCCCCTTCGATGAGCTCGACCCGCGCGTCTTCGCGCAGGATGCCTGCCCGGACCATCCGTTCCAGGTCGTCGATCGTGAAGCGGTGGCGGGCTGGTGCGGTCGGCAGAAGCTGGTGCATCGGCGTGTTCCCTGGTGGTCCAGTGTTCCGTTCGCAGCAAGCCTACCATGTGCTGGAGGGCCCGCGGAGCGCTCCCCGGTCGTTGCGCACGGTGGTACGAGCCCCGATCCACTGGTGCTCCTGCACGAGGTGCCCTCCACCACGCCGGCGTGCTGGCGTTGGCCAGAGCGGGCACGCTCGTTGCCACTGTTCGTTGTGTCGCTGCTGACCCCCTTTGCTTTGTCGAGCATTCGGGTGACGGGGCCCTGCATGAGGATGGCGGCAGCCGCTGCGGAAGCGGTCGATCTCTTTCTCGACGGGCATGCTTGGGGCCACGCGGTGCCGGCTGCGGCCGTTCAAGAGCGGGTTCGCCCCACCTGGAGAGCAGGATGGCATGGCCACCGGAGGTGGTGCCCCGACCAGCCTACCGGCCACCCAGCTGAAGGATGCGCGAGAGGCTCGAGCGAGCTGAGGATCGACGGCGCTGACCGTGTCGGCTGAGGTGCTGCGCCGCCGGCGCGTGCTGATCGCTCGCGCCCCGAGCATTCCGGCGTACCTGTCGCGACGCTTTGCCCGGCAGCCGCCGGGAAGAGGGTTGAAGGGGTGCGGTGGCTCCCGGTGGTGCGTTGTCGATCTGCGCCGGTTCCATGATGCTGTGGGCGTGCTCGCTGGCTCTCTGGGGCGGCGGGTCAGGCGGCGCCTGATCCCTACAGTATGTCGTCTCCCCCGTACCAGTCCTGCAAGGACGAGAGGGTGCCCCGCCCGCGTGCATACCCCTCACCCCGCCGCTGTGGCGGCACCACCTCTCCCGCGCCATCTCCGTAGGGGCGAGGCGTGCCTCGCCCGTCCGCGCCGATGGCGCGGCAACGGGGGTGGTTGCCGGCCCTCCGGGCCGGCGGGTCAGGCACGCCTGACCCCTACAGGGACGACGCCTGTCAGGCGGTGTCGGGTGGGTGGCATACGGTCGGCCGTTGACAGACCGTCACGCGTGATGGTCGTGAGGCCGTGGTGTGCAGGGCCCGCGCATAGCCCTGTAGGGGCGAGGCGTGCCTCGCCCGCCCGCGCCAAAGGCGCGGCATCCCTCCCTCGCGTTGCCGGCCCGTTGGGCCGGATGGGTCACGCACGCGTGACCCGAAGGGTCAGGCACGCCTGACCCCTACCAGGGGGAACCGGCGGCGCTGCAGCGGCGAGCGTGGCAGGTGGTCAGTCATGGCCGGCACATCGTCTACGCCGTGTCGAGGTGAGGCGTACCTCGCCCAGCCGCGCCACCAGGTGCGGCAACCCCATGCGCGCGTTGCGGTGCACGCCACGACGGTGGCCTGCGGTCCATCACGGTCGGCACATCGTGGTCCCGTCTTGTAGGGGCGAGGCGGTGCCTCGCCCAGCCGCGCCGCGAGGCGCGGCGCACGCACCGCACGGTGCTGTCCGCCGCTCGTGCACTATGGTACGCCTGCGAGCATTGCCGACCCGTTTCACCCCTCGTCCAGGCGCCCACCGGAGAGTGACCCGGGTGCGAGGGGCACCGCGCCTGCTGCGCTGGCGGTGCGGCACGGGCACCCGAGCTGGCCCGCTGCACTGCAAGGATCGGACGGTGCCCGGTTCCTCTCAGGTTCACTCCCGCTTCGCACCGTGCGGGCGAGCGAGCCGGCAAGCACCGCGTGCCTTCACGCCGACAGGACGTCCCGCACGGCTTGGGCGATCTTCTCGACGCTCGGGATGACGGCGTCCTCGAGCGGCTTGGAGTAGGGCACGCTCGTGTCGAGGGCTGTCACCAGGCGCGGCGCTGCCGCGAGCGCGCGGAACGCCCGCTCGGCGAGTTCCGCGGCGATGATAGCGGCCGCCGAAGCGTGGCGCGGTGCCTGATCGACCAGTACCACCCGTCGCGTCTTCTCGACCGAGGCGACGAGTGTTTCGACGTCGAGCGGTGCGAGCGAGCGTGGGTCGACGACCTCGACGTCGATCCCCTCAGCGGCGAGCTGCTCGGCTGCCTCGAGTGCTCGCTGCACCATCCAGCCGGTGGCGATGACCGTCACGTCGCGACCGGGCCGCTTGACGTCCGCGACGCCGATCGGCACGACGTAGTCGCCGTCGGGCACCTCGCCCGGGACGAGCGTCAGCATGTAGTGGTGCAGGTAGACGACCGGGTTGTCGTCGCGGATGGCGGCCTTCATGAGCCCCTTCGCGTCGGCCGCGGTCGAGGGAACGACGACTTTGAGCCCCGGCACACCCATGAATAGGTTGTACCAGCAGTTGGCGTGCTGGACGCTCCAGCCGGCAGCGAAGCCGTACCCGGCCTTGAGGACGATCGGGCATGTGACGCGGCCGGCCGTCTTGAAGTAGACGCGCGCTGCCTCGTTGACGACCTGGTCGAGCGCGACGAGGATGAAGTCGGTCATCAGGAGCTCGACGACCGGTCGGAGGCCGACCATCGCGGCGCCGACGGCCATACCGATCTCAGCGGTCTCGGAGATCGGTGTGGGGCGCACGCGCCTGCGGCCGAAGGCGACGACCATCGGGTCGTCGTCGCTCACCGCCTGCTCCTGCCCGTAGAAGATGACGTTCGGGTCGCGCTGCATCTCCTCGGTGATCGCTTCCATGATCGCCTGGATGTACGGGATCTCGCGGGCCATGCTCGCTCCCCCTCTCGCCTCAGGCGTACACGTAGCGCGGGAGTTCGGTTGGATCGGGCCAGGGGCTCTCCAGCGCGAAGCGCACCGCGTCGTCCATTTCCTCGCGTGCCGCGGCGTCGATCGCCGCCAGCTCGTCTTCTGCGATGCCCCAGCCCTGCAGCCAGGCGCGGAAGCGCGGGATAGGGTCGCGCTGGCGCCACTGCTCGTACTCCTCGGCGCACTTGTAGATGGTGATCGCCTCGTGTTCCTCGAAGTGCAGCGGCACCGGCGGCGGAACGATGATGTTGCCGTGGGCGCTGAAGCGGTAGAAGACCGACTCGATCAGGGTTGGCCCCTCGCCGCGCCGGGCACGTTCGACGGCACTGGAAACGGTTTCCAGGACGGCCAGCGGGTCGGTGCCGTCGATGGTGACGCCTGGCATCGAGTAGGCCCGTGCCTTGGTCGCCAGCGGCTCGCCAGCGGCGGCGTTGGCGTCTTCCATCTCGACGCGCGTCACGGCCTGGTAGAGGTTGTTCTCCAGGATGTAGACGACCGGGAGCTTCCAGAGTGCAGCGATATTGAGCGACTCGTGGAAGGCACCCTGCTTCGTGGCACCGTCACCGAAGAAGCAGAGGACGACCTGGTCGCCACCGCGGACCTGAATGGCGAGCGCGACGCCGGTCGCGTGGGGGATACCTTGTCCGACGATACCGGACGTACCGAGGAACTGGTGTTCGGGATCGGCCAGGTGCATGGAACCAGCCAGCCCCTTCGAGAGACCGGTCGCCTTGCCGTAGATCTCGGCCATCATCGCCCGTGGCGAGCTCCCGAGCGCGATGAGGTAGCCGTGGCAGCGATAGGTGGCGAGCACGTAGTCGTCGGGGCGGAGCGCGGCGATCGCGCCGACGATCGTCGCTTCGGCTCCGTCGCCGAGGTGGGTGTGTCCGCGGATCATGCCGGGGTGCTCGGTGAAGGTGCGCTTGACGCGTTCCTCGAACTCGCGGATGCGCACCATCTGCCGGTAGATCCAGAGTGCGCGCTCGCGATCCGGATACGGGAGCGGCTGCATCGTCGCCTCCTTCGTTCGCGATCGGCTGTCCTGACGCTCGTGACTCGGGTCGCACCCTGATCATGCGGGAAAACGGTTCACCGCTCAAGCGGGGCGTTCGGCAGAGCTGAACCGGCACTCCGCTGCGGTCGCGATGAGCGCTGCGCCGTAGAGCGTGATGGCGGCGACGAGGTTGGCGGCGACCAGGACACCGGTCACTGCGCCGAGCAACCCGTACACCTCGCTGCCACCGCCGAACCAGCGCGCCGCAGCGGTGATCACGAATTTGGTCGCTTCCCAGGCGACCGTACTGGTCGACGCACCGCTGCCCAGGATGCGCCAGGAGGACGGTGGTTCGGGGAGCAGGAACCGGTAGACGAGCAGGAAGAGCACGAAGGAGGTTGCCAGACCGCTCGCCAGGCGAACTGGCCCTGGCAGCGCGACGGCGAGGCCGCCCGCGATGCCACCGGCGGTGAGCCAGACGATCGCCAGGAGGAGTGCACCGAGCGTCGTGCCGATCCCATACAGCCGCTCGCGGACGAGCGAGCCCGGGCGCTGGGGTGCTGCGACCGCCCGCAAGCCGCGCCGGAGTGCCGCGCCCAGTGCACTGGCTGACCAGACAGCGAGGAGTGCGCTCACGAATGCCAGTGGGCCGCTGGCAGCCTGGGCTTGCCGCGTCAGGATGCGCCGGAGTTCCGGTTCGAGCGGTGCTGCCTGCGGTACCTCGGCGAGCAGCCGCTCGACCACCGCATCCAGTTGAGCGGTATCGCGCAGGAGGAATCCGGCAACGGTCGCGAGCGCCAGCAGGAACGGGCCGAGGGCCAGCAGCGCACTGTAGGCGATCGCTGCAGCATGGACCGATCCGCCGTGGGCGCGAAAGTGCAGGAACGCTCGCCAGAGCAGCGCGCGGTCGAGCCGCTCCCGCAGGAGATCGAGTCGCCAGCGATCCGCTGTCCGCATGCTCGGCCTCCCTCCGGTGCATTCGAGCCTACCAGCCGGCCTGCCCCGGGGGCGAGCGACGGATGGCCTGCCAGTGCCAGGTGTGTAAGAAGGTAAGCCGTGGGCCGACCCTCACACGGCGCGTCAGCGGGGCACGAGGTCGACCTGAACTTCGTCGACGCGGAGAGTGACGGGGACGGTCTGGAAACTCTCGACCCACAGGCCGACTCGTCCATGGCCGAGCAGGGGATCGTCGAGCTGGGCAACGGTCTGGCCCGCGACGCGGAAGACGAGTGCTGTTCCGCGTGCGTCGAGTTCGAGCGTGAGCGGATCGCTCGCTGGATCGACACCCGCGAGTGGCCTGACTGGATGGAGCACGGCTGGTTCCCCAGCGAGCGCGAGCGAGCAGGTGGCGACGAGCTGGCCACTGGTGCGGACGACCGCGCAGAGGTAGAAGTTCCGGGCGCCGTCGGTATCCTGGCTCGAACGAACGACGAGACCGACTCCGGCCTCGTCCGGCAGGCTGACGGTCGCCGCGATGCGCTGGTCGATGCCCAGTGGCAGGGTGAGCGGCTCGAAGATCCCGAACGCGTTCGGCTGGGTAAGGGTGATCGTGTAGTACCCGTCGCGTATCTCGCCGGTACCCAGCTGGCTGGAGCCGGTCGGCCAATCGCGGGCTTCCTCGGGGCGATTGAACGTCCACGTGTACTGGAGTGCTGGGCGCGCTGGGCGCGGGGACGGCTCGCGGCGGAGTTCGGTGGGGGTGGCTGGTGCGGGCTCGCCGACGCGGATCCGTGTCTCGAGGACGCGGATATCCGCCGTGAGCGGTTGGCGGAGTTCCAGCCGGAGTTCGTCTCCGTGGTGGTGCTGGCGCAGGACCTGGCAGACCTGGGTGGAACTCTCGATCTCGACGTCGTCGATACGGGCGAGCAGCATGCCGGGTTCGATTCCCGCCTGAGCGGCTGGCCCGCCGGGACTGACCTGCAGGACGACGAGGCCGCGCTCGGTACCGTACCGTTCCGGATTGCGATGCGGGCTCAGTCCGAGTCCGAGCCAGAGCAGGCCACGCCCTTCGGCGAGGGTCTCGGCGACCTCGCGGACTTGCTCGGCTGGAACGAAGAGCCCGCTGGGAAGGAAGAGGCCGAGCACCGCTCCATACCGGTCGATGAGGAGCGATCCAGCGGTGAGGCCGGAGAGGTCGACATTGACGCCCAGCTGGTCGATGCCGCGAAGGCGGTCGGGCAACGTTCCGGCTAGCGCTGCCGGGACGCTGACGGCGGGGCCGTCCGGGTTGGCTGCCGCGTAGCCGTAGACGAGCACGTCCTCGCCGATGTCCGGTGTGCGATCGGTGCCGAGCGGAGCGAGCCCACGGGCGAGCGACGGATCGACAGCGAGGACGGTGACCCCGTCGCAGGGACTGCTCCCGAGGAGGTCGGCCGGATGGGATGCTTGCTCGTCCGGGAGGCGGATCGCGATCCGTTCCGGTGGGCCGTCGTCCAGCGGCGGTGCGACCGTGAGGACGCGACCGGGCAGGTAAGCGACGCCGGTGGCAGCGTAAGTCGTCCCGCCCGGTAGGGTGAACTCGACCAGTACGGTCGCCGGGCGCAGTCGGGCCTCGACCTCGCTCCAGGTGAGCGCTGTTTCGCTCGGTGCCGGTACGGTCGGGGTCGGCGTCGCACGCTCGAGACGGGGCAGACCGCGGCAGGCGCTGAGAGCGAGCGCGAGCATGAGGAGAAGCCAGAGTCGGCTGTGGGGGCGGTGTGTCCGGTGGCTCATGTCCCTGCCTCGTGCCTCTCGCCTACCCTCGCCGCGAGTGTAGGGGTTCCCTGCACGCAGTTCAAGCGCCCGCTGCGCTGTCGCGTAACACGCTCCCAGCGTGGCTGATTGCTCATGATCCGATGACGGAGTTCCTCTCTCGGATTCGCGCGCTGGTGCCGATAGAGCTTTCAGGGACTGTGATGCGACATCGCGGGAGGCTCGATGATGGTGCAGCGGTTACCGATGCCCGAGCAGGGGCGGCTGTCCGCAGAGGCTGATGCACTGGTCAAAGAGACTGCTTTGTCTGTTTCGCTGTGGGATCGTCTGGAACGGTTCTTCGCTGGGGGGTTGGGAGCGTTCTCCAAGGCCGCCGATTTCGGCGGCGCGCTACCGGGCGTGCCGTCCGTCGTTCGCGCGCTCGAGCGGTTCCGGGACGACCTCTGCGCCACGATGCGCGGGCTGGAAGGGTCGGTTCGGCGGTCGGCGATCGGGGTGGCGCGCAGTGCCGTCCGTCTCCAGGCGGTGACACAGGAGATCGATCGGACGCGCCAGCGCGCCGAGGTCGTAGCGCGTGCGCTGCGCGAGGTGCAAGGCGGTGTGGAGGAGGTGGCGCAGGCGACAGCGAGTGCAGCCACGGCGAGCCGGGCCGTCGACGAGCAATCTGCCCGCGGTTTGCAGGCGAGCGAGCGCGCTGCCAGCGAGGTGGCGCAGCTGCGCGAACAGGTCGAGGAGGTTGCCGAACGCCTCCAGGCGCTGCTGCGTGATGTCGCAGCGATCACGCGGGTGAGCGAACTCATCGCGGGCATCGCCAAGCAGACGAATCTCCTGGCACTCAACGCGGCCATCGAGGCAGCGCGGGCAGGCGAGCATGGTCGCGGTTTCGCCGTCGTCGCCGAGGAGGTGCGCAAGCTAGCCGAGCACGCGGCGACACAGACCCGCGAGATTCGCACATTGACCGAGACGGTCGCAGCGCAACTGGCTCCGGCGCGCGACGCCCTGGTGCGGAGCGTCGCGTTCGCCGAAGCGGCGGTACGGGCGACCGATGAGCTCCGGGCTGTCCTGCAGACCACGACCCAGCTGGCCGCGGAAGCGGCGGCAGCGACGGAAGCGATCGCCAGCGCGGTACACCAGCAGACCGCCGCGCTCGGGCGCGCGACAGAATCGCTGGACGGGATCGTCCACAGCGTCGGAGCGATCGAGCAGCAGGCGCAGCAGGTGGCCCAGGAGACATTCGCCCTGGCACAGCTGACTTCCGACGCCTACGTGCACCTCGCGAAAGTGGACACCGGTACGACCTTCCATCGCGCGCTGGCTGCCTGTCGCGAGCTCGCCGAGCGCTGCCAGCGTGTCTTCGAGCGGGCGATCGACCAGCGCCGGCTGCGGCTGGAGGACGTGCTGGAGCTGCGCTATACGGAGATCAAGGGGCCCGCCATCCGGTCACTGGCGCGCCTCTTCGACGTGAGCCGTGTGCCACCGGAAGGATTCCAACCGCCCAAGTACAGCACCGCCTACGATGCGGTGGTCGATCTCGAGCTGTCCGAGGAGATGGAAGCAGTGTTGCGGCGGGAGCAGAAGCTCGTGTTCGCGCTCCCGATCGACCTCAATACGTATGCACCGATGCACAATCGGGCGTTCTGCAAGGACTGGACGGGGATCCCCGAGCGCGACCTGGTCGGGAACCGGGTGAAGCGCTTCTTCTGGGACCAGCGCGTGCTCGTGCGCGGCGCGCGCGTGGGGCTGGGCGAGGTCGCTGAGCGGCTGCCGAACCTGGCAACGCGCGCCGACTTCCTGCGTGCTGGATGCGACCTGCGCGAGACGCCGCAGCAGCGGCAGCAGTTTCTCGTCCAGACCTATGCTCGCGATACCGGCGAGGTGATGACCGTGATCACCGTCCCGATTTTCGTCAAAGGGCAACGCTGGGGTGCCGCACTCGTGGGCTGGAAAGAGGACTTTTGAGCTGGGCCGGTATCTCGAGACGTGCACCCTCCCTGCCGATCATTCTTCTCAGGGGTGGCGCAAGAGCACGAGTGGGAGGAAATCGATGACGGAACGACTCCGCAGCAGACCGAGCGAGCAGTACGCTGATCGAGGCATGGTGCCTGCTGGTGCGGCGGCTGCGATCGATTGCACACGGTCCGATGGTGTGTCCCTCGATGGATCGGTGCCCGCTGGTTTGGAACAGCTGGCACAGTGCTTCGCGCGTGCTGACCTGGTCGAAGTCGAGCGAGCGGTAGCGAACGTGCCGCCCGACCTGCGCGCGATCTGGGAGCCCGTCGCAGTTTCCTGGCGAGAACGGATGGGCACGTTGCTGGTCGCGGCCTCGGGTGCGATTGCAGAAGGAATCCGCCCGGTGCAGGCAGCCGACCGCTTCACCAGGGCGTTTTACCAGCAGCGTGACCTTGCTAGTCAAGCGGCGACGGTCTCGCACGAACTGGTAACGTCGGTCGAACTCGTCTCGACGACGTCGGGCAGCTTTCGGAGACAGCGCGCGGGGCAGCCGAGCGGGCGGAAGCTGGCATGACGCGCGTCGCTGAGGCGCTCCGCTCGCTCGAGGAGGTTGCGCGAGCGGTTGGGGAGCTCCAGCAGCGAGTCGAAGCGCTCGGCCGCGCAGTGCAGCCGATCACGCAGGTACTGGGGACGATCGCGCAGATCGCGAAGCAAACGAATCTTCTCGCCTTGAATGCAGCGATCGAAGCTGCACGGGCCGGTGAGCACGGGCGGGGTTTCGCCGTCGTGGCCGAGGAAGTCCGACGGCTGGCCGAATCGACGCAGGAAGCAGTAGCGGGAATCCGTTCTCAGATCGAAGCGCTCTCCGAAGGCATGCAGCGAGTGGGAGAGACGATGAGCGTCGTTGCCGAGCGAGTCGAGAGCGGTGCGCTCGTTGCAGCAGATGGGCAGAGGGCCCTCGAAGCGATTCGCGGTAGCATCGATGCGGTTACCGCGCCGTTGCAGGAGATCGCCTCGGCTGCCGAGGAACAGGCGCAGGCGGTGGCGCATCTTGCGCAAACTGTATCACGCGTCGCCGAGATCGCCGAGTCGGTGGGGCAGCAGGCTGACGAGCTGACCGTGGGCGTGATCGACCAGATGCAGCGCTTGCGGCTGCTGCGTGAGTCGATCGCGGCGGTTCAGCTTTCGCTGATGGATGACGAATTGTTGCAGGTCGCCAAGGCGGATCACTTGCTGTGGGTGCAGCGATTGCTGGCGATGCTGCATGGGAGAGAGCTACTTCAGCCCGAGCAGGTAGCCGATTGGACGGTGTGTCGCCTCGCTCGCTGGTACTACGGACGCGGCCGCGAGCGCTACGGGTACTCCAGCCTGTACCGGCAACTGGAGCAGCCGCACCAGCGCTTGCATCAGACGGCTGCTGAAGCGGTGCGGGCCTGGAATCGCGGTGATCGCGAGCGCGCTCGCGAGCTGGTCGAAGAAGTCCGGCGCATTTCGAGCGAGATCGTCTCGCTCCTCGACGCGTCGCGCACGACGTGAGGGGGCGATGCGCTCGCGCATCGCCCGGCTGTCCAGTACCGAAGGACGCAGTGCTCGCTCAGATCGGCTGAGCCGCGAGTTCGGTCGCTGCTGCCATGAGTTTCGGTGACTCGATCGGCGCTCGCGGGTCGTGCGTCCGCTCGAGCACGCAGAGTTCCAGGGAGTATTCCCACATCCGCCGTACGCGATCGAAACGGCGCTCGACGTACGCAGTGAGCGCTGCCTCGAGTTCCTGGTGCCGGTCGAGCTCCTCGGCGAGAACCACGGTGTCTTCGATCGCCATCGCGCCACCCTGCGCCGTATGCGCGGTGAGCGTATGCGCGGCGTCTCCGACGAGGACGATCCGACCGCGATGCCACGGTTTGGGGACGAGGATCGTCTCGAATGGCCGCAGAACCACTCGCGCTGGATCCGTCATGGCTTCGGCGAGTGCGACGAGCCGCGGGACGTGCTGATAGCCAGCCAGGCGCTTCCGCATCTCCTCGGCGAGTTGCTCTTCGGGGAAGCGGAGAGGTTGGCCAGGAGCCCCCTCCGTGATGAACATGTACATCGCGTTCTGGGCCATCGGTGCCACACCGACCTTCGGGTCACCGAGGTAGATCCAGCTGGCGTCGAGCCCCTCGGCCCGGAAGGGAAACGCGTAGCGCCAGACCATCTGGTCCTCGTAGCGCGGTGGTGGTACCTCGGGAAAAGCGAGCCGCCGCACTTTCGAGCGGAGGCCGTCGGCTCCGACCACCAGGTCGTAGGTCGCCTCGCGGCCGTCGCTGAACTGAACCGTGACGTGGCTACCAGTGTGCTCGATCGCATCGACCGTGACCCCTAGGACGACCCTCACGCCAGCTTCGCGGATCGCTGCCTGCAGGATACGGTGGAGGACCGGGCGCGCGATACCGAGGATGGAGGGATAGGAGGTCCCAGCGATGGGTGGGGTCACGAGTTCGTTGATCTGCACACCGTTCGGTGCATACAGGATCGTCGACGGAGAAGGATAGCCTCCGGCAATCACGCGATCGGCGAGCCCGAACGTATCGAGCGCACGGAGCGCGTTTGCAGCGAGGAGGATACCCGCCCCATAGACGTCCCATTTCGGGTTCAACTCGACGATATCGATTTCTCCCGCAATGCGACGGTGGCGCAATGCGAGTGCCGTGCACATGCCAGCGATCCCACCACCGACGATCAAGACGCGGTCGAGACGCATGCGCTCACTCCTTCCGTTGCGAAACGGGAAAGCGTGGTTCTGCCGGAGGATGCCCTCCGGCGGCTGGTTCCTGGACGCAGGTGATTCGCTGCGTACCGAGTCCGGTGATCGTCCCTTCGAGCACGTCGCCGGGTCGGAGGTAGCGGTTATAGTGCGCACCGTTCCCGGCCGGTGAGCCGGTGCAGATGAGGTCTCCGGGGAGGAGTTGCACGTAGCGCGAGATGTATTCGATGAGCTGGGCGACGTCGAAGATCATGTCGCGGGTCGATTCGTGCTGCATGACCTCCCCGTTGAGGGTGAGGGTGAGCGTGAGCTCCTGGGGGTCGGGGACGAACGGTGCCGGCGTGAGATAGGGGCCCACCGGAAGAAAACCGGGTGCGCACTTGCTCGCGAGCCAGTCCATGCCCATTTCGGGAATGTCCGGACGGTAGACGAGATCGCGCGCGGTGATGTCGTTGACGATGACGTATCCCGCAACGTACTCGAGGGCTCGTTCGCGCGGGACACGCCGGGCTGGTCGGCCGATCACGACACCGAGTTCCAGTTCCCAGTCCACTTGGGACGATTCAGGCGGCAGGAACAGCGTTTCATAGGGACCGATGATGGCGGAGGGTGCTTTCAAGAAAACGAACGGCTTGCCGTGTGCTGCACGCTCGTCCATCATCCGCCAGGCCCATTCGTACCGCTCTTCCGGCGTCAGGTGCGCCACGTGTGGTCCGGACTGCGCGACGACGAGTTCGACGACGTGTCGCTTGTAGTTCGCACCGGAGCAGAAGACCTGACGCGGGAGGTAAACCGGAGGCAGGATCTGCAGCGTCGAGACCGGTAAGAACGGAAGGTCACCCGCTCGTCCGGCACGAATGGCTTCGACTGCAGCGCGGAGCGCTTCCAGATTGTCCGGCCAGTGCTCGAGGAGCCCCAGGACGCTCTCTGGCTCGCGCAGCGCAAATCCGAGTGACGCGCACACCGGCTCGAGTGCAGTGACCGCGATCACTTTGTCGTCCAGAACCAGCCCTGCGAACGGCGGGCTGCCAGCCGCACGGAAGGTTCCGAGTCGAAAAGACGGTTCCGACATCCCTCTCAACTCCCTCGATCGGTCATTCCGTGTCGTGGTCGCGACGCTTCTTGGGCGTAGGAAGCCACCCTGCACGGGTTGGGTAACCGATCCGGTTGCGCAGAGTGCCGATACCCTCGACCTCCAACTCGACCGTATCGCCCGGCTGGAGTTCACGACCGAGTTCGGCACCGCTCCCGAAACCGACGGTTCCCGTGCCGAGCAAGGCACCAGCGGGGAGGAGCTCGCTGGTCGACGCCCAGGCGACGAGTTCGGGAATGCTCCACAGCATCGTGCCGCTCTGTCCCTCTGACCAGATCGCACCGTTGACGCGCGCGACCATCCGCAGGTCGAGCGTGGGCAATTCGTCGAGGGTGACGATCACTGGTCCGATGGCGGTACAGAAGCTTTTCGCCTTCGGTGGGCCGAGCCGGGATTCCATCTCGCGCGCCTGAATGTCGCGAGCCGTGAAGTCGTTGAGGATCGTGAGGCCGAAGACGTGGTCGAGTGCGTGCTCCGGATGGAGATCGCGACCAGCTTTCCCGATGACCAGCCCCAGCTCGAGTTCGTAGTCCATGCCCGCGTGCGCGTACGGCGGCCAGGGGACCTCCGCGTCCGGTCCAACGACGGTATGGTGGTTGCCGATGTAGTGCACAGGAAGGTCGTAGAGGACGGGTGCCACCGGTTGGCCAGTTACCCGTGCCATATTCACGAAATGTTGCTCGAACGAGACGAAGTCCCGGTACAAGGTCGGGTCGAGCGGGGCTGCCAGCTGCCCGCCTGGTGCCAGCAGGGTATCGCCGCTCGTGTCCTGGCTGGCTTCGCGCAGGATATCGAGGAAGATGTCACCATACTCGAACGCCTGACTGAGGCTCTCCGGGACGAGGAGCGTGGCGAGACGTCGAGCGGCGCTCGCTGTGGCACCACGCCGCTCCAACTGGAGGCGGGCAAAGCGACGCACGTCGATCCAGGAATCGGGTGCGCTGGTCGACGCCACGGCGATGCGGAACTCTGGCCCATCGGGTGTTTCGTAGCGGAAGCGAGCGACCTTCATCGTCCCAACCTCTCGAAAAGTCGCGGTACCAGTGCTCGCGCGTTTTCTGCCTCGATCGCTGCCCGGATCTCAGGCCAGCGGTCGAGATCGGGCGCTGGATCCGGACCAGCGGGGAGGACCGCATAGGGCCAGTCGCTCCCCCAGACGAGCCGCTCTGTGGGAAGGAGCCGAAACGTCGCGTCGAGCACCGTCGCAGAGTTCGACAGTGCCGTGTCGTAGTACAGCGCTTGCAAGATTTCGACAGGATCCCGGCGCAGACGCGCGGCGAGCGCTGGCTCGCGCTCCATCACCGATGCGATCCGGTAGGCGAGGAACGGAGCTGTCCCGCCGAGGTGGGCGAACTGCCAGCGGATCGCGCCATAGCGCTCGAAAATACCGGAGAAGAGCAGCGACACGATCGCGCGTGTCGTCTCGAAGGGAAACTCGAGTACCCAAGGTGGAATGTTCCGTACCGGTCCAGGATAGGCCGGCATCGTCGGGTGCACGAAGACGTAACAACCCCGGGAGTCGAGCGCAGCGAAGAGCGGCTCGAAGCGAGGATCGCCGAGGTAGACGCCACTGGTGTTCGTCAAGAGGGCAACACCATCGAGGTGCAAGTGGTCGAGGGCATAGTCGAGCTCGCTGAGCGCAGCCTCGATGTCGGGGAGTGGGAGCGTCGCCAGCGCGGCGAACCGAGACGGGTACTGCTGAACGAGTGCAGCCGAGAACTCGTTGGTTACCCGTGCCAGTTCTCGCGCCTGCACGATGTCTCCGAGAAAGACGCCAGGTGGTGGAAGGGAGACGACCGCAGCAGTGATACCGTACTGGTCCATGACGCCGAGCAGATGCTCCACCGACCACGGCGGGACGGGCGTCGGTATGCCCGCGCGCTCGAGAGCAGCCCAGTACGCCGGCGGAGCGATGTGACTGTGCAGGTCGAGACGGACCATAGCCTCACTCCACGATCGCGACGACACGGGTCGGTGCGGCACTGCCGCCGACGATGCGCAAGGGGAAACAGGCAACAGTGAAGCCGCGCGACGGCAGTGCTGCGAGATTGCACAGGCGCTCGATCTGCGCGTACGGGAGATCGACCTGGTGCGCTGCCCAGAGGATGCCCGGCTGCTGTTTCTCGAGCGCCTCGCGTGCCTGGAGGTGGAGTGGGCGATCCCAGCCCCACGCGTCGATTCCCATGACGCGGATACCGCGCTCGTAGAGCCAGCGTGTCGCCTCGGGCGTCACCCCGGGCCCGCGGAGCCAGTAGTCGGGTTGACCGTAGAAGGCATCCCGCCCCGTCTCGACCAGGACGATCTCTCCAGGGGCGAGCGAGTGACCGACCCGGGCGAGGGCGGCCTCGATCTCCTCGACGGTGATCGCGTCACCGTCCTCTTTGTGGCGAAAGTCCAGCTTGACACCGGGCCCGAAGAACCACTCAAGCGGGAGCTGGTCGATAGTCGGGGCCGGTTGCCCGGCGATGACCGAGTTGTAGTGCCACGGTGCATCGACGTGCGTCGTGCTGTGGGTCCCCATAAAGGTGATGATTTCCCCAGCCGGCCCCTCGCCGTTGCGGAGCAGCCTGCGATCGATGCCGAAAAGCTGTTCGAATTCGCATGCGCCAGCCTCGTGGGTCGAGAACGTGATCGTGACCCGTTGGAACGGCGGAAGATCCGGGGGCGTCGTGACGATCGGTGCCGATAGGTCGATGAAGCGTGGCATCGCCTGCTCCTCTCGGCTGAGCTGGAGTTAGCGGTACGGGTTCGGTTGCTGCGTGTCGGCGACGAGGCCGAGGTCCGCCGCGAATGCTGGGTGGGTGGCAGGCGGGAAACACTCGAGCATCGAGTCGGGCATCGGTGTGTTCCGGAAGAAGACGTTGGAACCTTGCGATGGGCGCCAGCGAACGGGCTCCCAGTCGGGAACATAATTCCGAGTACCACCGCTGTTGAGCTCCAACCGGAGCCCGCTCGGCTCGCGGAAATACAGGTAACTCTGCTCGCCCATGCCATGAACGCCAGGACCGAACTCGATCGCATATCCCGATTCGAGCAGGAGATCCGCTGCCCGGAACAGTGCCTCGCGGGTGTCGACGTAGAACGAAACGTGGTTGAGGCGTCCCGGGATCGGTGACATGTCCTTGACGAAGGCGAGATCGTGGTCCTTCTCGTTCGTGGTGACCATCGCGAAGACAATGAAGTCGGGATCGTCCTCGAGGCCGTTGTAACACATGAACCGGAAGCCCAGGGTGTCGCGGAACCAGTAGACATCGCGCAGGACGTCGCTCGTGGCGACCGTGACGTGGTCGAGGTGACGCGGCTCCAGTCCGCCACCGCGGAACTTTTGTGGCCGCTCCGGGAAGGTCGAGGCGAGTGCCGGGGGAGCGTTGTAGCGCTCGATCTCCCACAAGATCTCGATCAAATGCCCGCCCGGAGCCCGAAACCGGTAGGCTCGGCCATGGCCGAAATCGCCATCGATCCATGCGCCTCGAATCCCGCTGGCCTCGATATTCCGGACGGCCTGCTCGAGGTCCTCTGGACTCCAGGCCCGCCAGGCAGCGTGCCCGAGGCCGGGGTAGTCGGCGGCGGTGAGGACGATGCTGTAGGTGTAATGATCACCCCAACAGCGCAGGTAGGCTCGGCCGTCCGTCTCGTGGACGACCGACAACCCGACGATCTCGGTGAAGAAGCGCCGCGACGCGTCGTAGTCGGGGGTCAAGAGTTCGACGTGGACCAGTTGTGCGAGCAGTGGACGCGGCATCTTCGCCTCCTTTCGCTCAGGACGGAACCCTACAGCCTGATCGCTCGTCGCTTCTGACCGGCGGAGCCCGGTCGACTCGTCGCTCCGGCTGGCTGCCGCGCACCACGTGGGTGCGATCGTGCGCCGCTCTCGACGGGCGCGCCGCCGGTATGCCGGCTCCTCGTCGGCCAGAGAGCGTTCGCGCGTTCCTCTGCCCCACAGCCAATGCGTACGACTGCATCACCGGCTCCAGTGCGGCTTGGGCACGAGGGGTGAGGCGGCAGCGACCTCCGGCGGCCAGACGACGAGGAATTCGAACGCATCGCCGTAACGCTGCCACTGGCCGACTTGCCAGCGGTGAAAGAAGACATTCTCCCGGAACTGGACCGTGCCGATGATCGTATCGAACGATCCGGAAGCGATCTCGCGGATCAGGGCTTGTCGGTCGATCCGGCCGACCCGTTGAAGGGCTTGCTGCAGGACCTGCAGCGAGGCGTAACAGATCGGACTAGCCGAACGGTCTGGTTCTTGCCCTGTTCGTGCACGATGGCGGCTGTAGTACTCCAGCAGGCTAGGTTGACGCGGGTCGATACCGCCGATCCCGATGATTCCTTCGATGTTGGCTGCGAACTGGTCGCGGAAGACGGGAAGGGCGGGGCCGAGGGCGCTGATGTAGACGGCGGGATTGAAATCGAGAAGGATCGCGACCTGTGCCAATGCGAAGGCATCGTTCGGATAGCTGCAGGCGAGGAAAATAGTGGGCTGTCGCTGCTGGATCGTCGTGATGATCGGCTGAAAGTCGGTCGTGCCGGCGGGATAGCTCTCGTCGTAAACGAGCTCGAAGGTGCTTTTGGCCAGAGAGCGGCGCAGGGCAGTTGAGAGCTCGAGGCCGAAGGCGTCGTCGACCGCGATCAGGGCGACACGGCGGTCGATCGATCCTTGGCTCGCCAGGCTATCCAAGAGGCCAGTGAGGTTCTCGGCGGCCCAGCTCGATGTACCGAAGGTGAAATAACCCGGCCACTGCTTGGCCAGATCGGGTGACTTGTCGCTCACGTCGGTCACAGCCAGCTGGGGGTAGCCGAACTGATGGAAGAGGGGTGCGGTCGCGAGGTTGATCGCCGTGCCGTACGGAGCGAGCAAGAGGTCGACCTTGTCCTCATTGACGAGACGCTGGATGGCCTTGATCGCCTCTTCCGGGTTGCTCTGATCGTCGTATTCGACGAACTCGATCGTGTAGAGACCGTCCTCCAGTTCCAGCCCACCAGCCTCGTTGATGTCTTGAGACCACAACAGGTAGTTGGGATAGACGATGATCGACGCGGCTGCGGCATACGGGCCCGTCTTCGAGATCGCGAAGCCGACTCGCAGCGTCTTACGGGGTTTCGTCGCTACGGTTGTCGATGTTGCCGTCTCCCGCGTACTGGTCGGGGCAACTGCTTGCCCGGCGGTCGTGGGTGTCGGGCGCACGGTCGGCGTCGGTTGGCTCGTGCTGCAAGCAGTGAGGAGGCCGGAAACGAAGCCCGTTCCCGTTAACGCGAGAAAACGGCGCCGGCTGAACCGGAGAGCCATCACTCGACCCCTTTCCTCTCGTCGCCGAGCGACAGTACGCTGCCCTCCGGGGGGCCTGATCGCCTGTCGCGCACTCCGACCGCGTCTCTGACGCTGCTACGACACCTTGTTGTGTGCGGTAGAGCAGTCCGTCGACTTATGGTCATAGTGTATACACTTGTGGTACCTGCGTCAAGCAGTTAGGATTGGGTGCGGGGTGGACGATGGAGACGAACGATCACGGGACGAGCGTTCTCAGCGTCCACGACGCGATCCGGTCAGCGATCCTGCGCGGTGCGCTGGAACCGGGTCGGGTCGTGAGCCAGCTGCAGCTGGCCCGCGAGCTCGGTGTCGGTCGCACACCGCTCCGCGAGGCGCTCCGGTTGTTGCAGCGCGAGGGACTGGTGACACTCGAGCCCAACCGGCGGGTGCGGATCGCTGACCTGTCCGTTGCGGATGCCGAGGAAATCTACACGATGCGGATCACGCTCGAGGCGGTCGCGATCCGACTCACGGTCCCCAACCTGACCGCGGAAGACTTCGCTGAGCTGGAGGGGCTGTATGCGCAAATGGACTACTTTACCCGGCTCAACGACGTCGAGCGGCTGAACGCGCCGCACCGGGCTTTCCATCTCGGTTTCGTTCGCGGCGCTGGACAGCGTTGGGTGGAGTTGATCGGTCAGCTGTTCGATCACGCAGAGCGTTATCGCCTCCGTTTCGTGCGGATCTCTCCAGATGGTGGTGCGCCGCGTCAGGCCGAGCACCGCGCCATGTTGGATGCCGCGCTGGCAGGCGATGTCGAGCGCACGGTTGCCTGCATGGCTCTGCACTATGCGCACACCGCGACCGTCGTCCTCTCCTCGCTGCAGCCAGGGTATCGTTCAGCGCGTCTGGCGGCTGTCCTCGACATGGTGGCTCCCCAGGCTCGGATCTCCCAGTGAAGGGCTCGTGGTCGTGCTGGTTCTCACCGGCTACCTTGGCATCGGGGCGCGTGGAGGGTCGGACGGGTGAGGTGTGTGGCCAGAGCTGCGGGGCCATGACTCTCGGCACTCGATGGGCTGTACTCCCCGCATGTGCCGATCATCCGGAGCGTGCTTGCGCGGATTTCGGTCTCTCAGTAGAGTTCGCCGTGTGCGGCTCGGTGAAGCGGGAGGAGGCTGCGCGTGAGCGAGCGGGCGATCGGCGCGGGGACACAGGCTGGTGAGAGTTGGCTCGAGCGGTTCTTCCACCTGCGCGAACTGGGGACGAACGTCCGAACCGAGATCCTCGCCGGTTTCACGACTTTCATCGTGATGGCGTACATCATCTTCGTCAATCCGCAGATTCTCAGCACCCCTGACGTCCCGGACAAGCTCTCGATCTCGGCCGTCACGACAGCGACGGCGCTCGTCGCGGGGATCATGACGATCGCCATGGGGTTGGCGACCAACCGGGCCTACGCCATGGCCCCGGGTATGGGGCTCAACGCGGTCGTCGCCTTTCAGCTGATGGGCGCGCTGGGCCTGACGGCTGCCGAAGCGATGGGGGTGATCGTCGCCGAGGGTATCGTGATCACGATCCTGGTGCTGCTCGGCATCCGGCGCTACGTCATGGAAGCGATCCCGCTCGAGCTCAAACAGGCGATCTCGGTCGGTATCGGGCTCTTCATCCTCTTCATCGGACTGGTCAACGGGGGGATCGTGGTGTCCGATCCGGCCACACTCGTCCGGCTCGGTGATCTCCGCGGTGTCCCGGTCTTCGTGACTGGGGTGGGGCTCCTGATCACGCTGTTCCTCCTGGCTCGCGGCGTGCGGGGAGCCTTGCTCTGGGGCATCTTGCTGACGACGGTCGTCGCGATCATCGCCCGCGCTGTGACGGGAACGGACGCGTTCCCGCCCGGTGTCGCCCAGCTGCCAGCGCAGTGGATCGCGGTACCCGACTTCAGCCGGATCGGCGACTTCAGTTTCGGCTTCATCACGAAGCTCGGTGTGTTGACGGCTATCCTGGTCGTCTTCTCGATCATGCTCGCCGACTTTTTCGACACGATGGGGACGTTGATCGGAGTGGGGCGCCAGGCTGGCTACCTCGACGAACGTGGCGAATTCCCGCAGGCCCAGCGGGCGCTCCTGGTCGATTCGCTCGGTGCGGTGATGGGTGGCGCCTGCAGCGCCTCTTCAGCGACGACCTACATCGAGTCGGCGGCCGGTATCAGCGTGGGAGGCCGGAGCGGGCTGGTCTCGGTCGTGACCGGTATCCTGTTCCTTCTCGCGATGCCGTTTTGGCCGGTGGTCGGTATCGTGCCAGCTCAGGCGACAGCGCCGGCACTCATCATCGTCGGTTGGATGATGATGGGCGTGCTCAGCGAGGCGGAGGCGGAAGCGGAAGCCAAGCCGTCGCGGATCCGCGTCGGGGGCATCGACTTCGCCAACATCGAGGTCGGTCTCCCGGTCACGATGACGATGCTGATGATGCCGTTCACCTACAGCATCACCGACGGGATCGGTGCGGGATTCATCACCTACACGCTGATCAAGCTCTTCCGCGGGAAATTCCGCGAGGTGCACCCGGTGCTCTACGTGGTCAGCGCGGCGTTCGTCATCTACTTCCTGCGGCACGCGCTCGGTCTGGTCGTCTGAGGACTCAGCTCGCGGCCAGCGTTTGGCGGGCAGTCTCGATGAGGAGGACGAGCAGGGCGAGACCGAGAGCGTAGGCGCTCAGCACGGTGGCGAGCGTCCAGGCGAGGGCCATGAGCGGGTCGCTGGCTGCCTCGTACTGCTCGGCTTGCCCCAAGCACCGAAGCAGCCAGTGTGGCACGAGGAGCACAGCCGTGAGCGCCAGGAGCACCGTCAACGTCTCGCTCATCGCGGTGCTCCTGGATGCTCGCTAGCTCTGCGCACGCTGGCGCGTCGCGATGGCTGCCACGATGATGACGAGCGCTGCCAGCGCGACGAACAGGATCGCTGCGATCGCCCCGCTCACCCAGCCAGCGAAGGTCAGCAGCGCCAGCAGTGCGAACAGCGGCAGGAGAAACCAGATCAGGACTTGCAGCCGCGGCATGGCTGGACTCCTTCCGCAGCGACGGGTGGTGATCGGCAGGCGTCGCTGCCTCGATTGTCGGCGTTGTCTCCAGCATAGCACGCCTGGCGTGCTGGGTGCTGGTGCCGAGTTGCTCGCCCTGTCGCGTTCTCGTTCTTGTTTCGCTGCTCTGGTGCGGATTATTCCAGCCAGGCTCGGTACCCGCGGGTCGCCCGCAGGTGTTCCGGCAGGGCTGGCTCCACGTGGACCGTCACGTCGGCCGGCTGGCCGATCGCTTCTTCGACAACGCGCGCGACAGTGCTGGCGATGTCGTGCGCAGCACGGACACTGAGGTCAGGATCGACCTGGATATGGAGGTCGACCCAGACCAGCCCGTCACCGCCACGGGTGCGGACGTTATGGACGCCGTGGACGCCGGGTACTGCCAGCACCGCCTGCTCGATCACCTCGACCGGAACGACGGCGGTGTCGGACAGCGTGAGTGCCGCGTCGCGGATGATCGTCCAGGCACCCCAGCCGATCACGCCGGCGATGCCGATGGCGAGTAGAGGGTCGACGAGGGGATAGCCCAGCTGGACAGCGACGAGGCCGGTGATGACTGCGACCGAGACGAGTGCATCGGCAGCGGTGTGCTTGGCGTCGGCGCTCAGGATCGGGCTTTGGAGCTCGCGTCCGCGCCGGCGTTCCCATGCGCTCACACCGATGTTGACGAGCAGGGTCACGCCCATGACCGCGAACGAGAGCGGACTGACCTCGGGGCGTGCCCCGCTCTGCAGACGATGCCAAGCCTCCTGGAGGATCTGCACGACGAGAAGCCCCATGGCGCCGGCAATGACGAGTGCGGTCAGCGCCTCGAAGCGCCGGTGCCCATACGGATGCTCGGGGTCCGGCGGCCGGGATGCGACCGCCATGCCGATCAGGCCGACGACATTGGCCGAGGCGTCGAGGAGCGAGTTCAGCCCGTCGGAGAGGACGGCCAGGCTGCTGGTGAGGATCCCCACCACCAGCTTGGCAACCGCGACCGTGAGGTTGAGTACCAGCACGGTCAGCAGCGTCTTCCGGATGGCGCGACTGCGTGACGACCTCTTCACCCTGCGACTCCTGGCACGAGTGGCCGTGTGCCTGAGCCAACTCTACGCTGTGTGAGCCGGTGCGGAGAAGGACAAGAAACGAGTTCACTGCGGCAAAAATGTGGAAGAACGGAAACGTGATGGCAGGGTTTCCTTCCGACGCGGAGCGATATGACGCGGCAGTGGGACGCATCACTCCAGGGTGCTCCGCCCAGGAGTGCAGGGGCACGGGCGCTCTGGTCATGCAGCGCGACGCGAACAGGTGTGCCCAGCGGTTGCGGTCAGTGTGACGAGTGCGAGAGTGGAAAGGCGGAGCGCACACCTTGCGCGCTCGCTATGATTGTCGAGCGTAGCGATGGTGTGAGCGCCGGCGACCGGAAATGAAGGAGGGACGATGAGCCAGTTCAAGTGGATACCGATCAAGCAGTACACCGACATCCTCTACGAGCGGCTCGAGGGTGAAGGGATCGCCAAGATCACGATCAATCGCCCCGAGGTGCGCAACGCCTTCCGGCCGTTGACGGTGATGGAGATGATGGATGCCTTCGCTCATGCCCGTGACGACGGCTCGATCGGGGTCGTCCTCCTCACCGGGGCTGGCGACAAGGCGTTCTGCTCGGGTGGCGACCAGCGGGTGCGTGGGCATGGCGGGTACGTCGACGACCAGGGGATTCCGCGTCTCAACGTGCTCGACCTCCAGAAGCAGATCCGGTATCTCCCGAAGCCGGTCATCGCGGTGGTCAATGGCTACGCGATCGGCGGCGGGCATGTGCTCCACGTGGTCTGTGACCTGACGATCGCCGCCGAGCACGCCAAGTTCGGCCAGGTCGGCCCGCGCGTCGGTAGCTTCGATGCGGGATACGGCGCGACCTTGCTCGGTCGGATCGTCGGCCACAAGAAGGCGAAGGAAATCTGGTTCCTCTGCCGGCAGTACACGGCGCAGGAAGCGCTCGAAATGGGGCTGGTCAACGCGGTCGTTCCCTACGAGAAGCTGGAAGAGACGGCAGTGGAGTGGGCGCGGGAAATCCTGGAAAAGAGTCCGACCGCGATCCGCTTCCTCAAGGCGGCGTTCAATGCCGATACGGACGGTCTGGCTGGGCTGCAGCAGCTGGCCGGTGACGCGACGCTCCTCTACTACTTGACCGACGAGGCCAAGGAGGGGCACCGGGCGTTTCTCGAGAAGCGCAAGCCGGACTTCTCCAAGTTTCCGCGCTTCCCGTGATTGCGGAGTGCATGGATGGCGAAGGCGGCGCGCAGTGCGACCGGTCAGGAGACGCTGCAGCCGGGCTGGTGCGTGTGGTGGCTCGGTGCCCGCCCAGCGACGCTGGTCGCTGCGATCGGCCCCGTCCTCGTCGGCACGGCGGTCGGCGTGCGTGAGGCGGGGACGGTGCGCTGGCTGCCGTTCGTCGCTGCGCTTTTGGCAGCCGTCCTCATCCAGATCGGCACGAACTATGCCAACGATCTCTTCGACTACCTCAAAGGGGCGGATCGGCCGGAGCGCGTCGGGCCAACCCGCATCACGGCGCGCGGCCTGGTCACGGTCAGCCAGATGCGCTGGGCAGTGGGGCTGACGTTCGGAGCAGCGACGCTGCTCGGGCTCTATCTCGTCTGGATCGGTGGCTGGCCGATCCTCGCGATCGGACTGGCTTCGATCGCAGCGGGCATCCTCTACACGGCTGGGCCCTGGCCGCTCGGCTACATTGGGCTGGGTGACCTGTTCGTCTTCGTGTTCTTCGGTCTCGTCGCCGTCGGTGGGAGCGCGTACCTGCAGACGGGGACGTTGTCACCACTCGCGCTCGCTGCGGCTGTCCCGGTCGGCGCGCTCATCACGGCCATTCTGGTTGTGAACAATCTGCGAGACATTCCGACCGACCGGGCGGCGGGGAAACGGACGCTGGCCGTGCGGATCGGCGAGCGAGCGACGCGCTGGCAGTACGCGGTGCTGGTGCTGGGTGCCTACGTGGTCCCGCTCGTGATCGTGCTGGCGGGCTGGACTGGTCCGGCGACGTTGCTCGCCTGGCTGTCGTTGCCGCTCGCGGTGCGCCTGGTGCGTCTCGTGCTCGCTGGGGCGAGAGGGCCGGCACTCAATCCGGTGCTCAAGCGGACCGGCCAGCTCCAGCTGCTCTTCGCAGCGCTGTTCGCAGTGGGGCTGCTCTGGTGAGCGCCTGGCGGTTGGAGTGGAGGCCGTACGAGCTCCGGCTGCGCGAGCCGCTCGAGACTGCGCTGGGAACAGTTCGCGTGCGCCGCGGACTGCTCGTGGCGCTCGAGAGCGCGGATGGTTGCACCGGCTACGGCGATGCCTCGTGCTGGCCAGGTACGGAGGAGACTGGACTGCCGGAGGCGGTCGTCTGGCTGGAGCAGGCCGCGACGGCGCTGCGTGCTGCTGACCCAGCGAGCGTGCTCGCGGGCTTTCCAGGGTGCACCCCAGCTGCGCTGGCTGCGCGTGCAGCCCTGGAGACGGCACTGCTGGACTGGCAGGCGCGGCAGGCTGGTGTACCGCTCGCCCGCTGGTTACGGTCCGATGCGGCCGATCGCGTTCGGGTCAATGCATTGCTCGGCCGAGCCGGGTGGGAGGCGATGGCCGCGCAGGCGCGCGCCGCGGTGGCAGCGGGCTTTCGTACCCTCAAGCTCAAGGTAACGCTGTCGCTCGCTGATGCGGAACTCGTCGCCGCGGTGCGGGCAACGGTCGGTGACGAGATCGGGATCCGTCTGGATGCGAACGGGACGGGTGATCTCGAAACTGCGCTCGCTTTCGCGCGTGCGGTCGCCCGGTTCGACATCGAGTATCTGGAGCAACCGGTCACGACGCTGGAGGAACTGGCTGCACTGCGGCGGCGCTCACCGGTTCCGGTCGCGGCGGACGAAGCGCTCACCGGGCCAGATGCGGTCGAGCGGGCACTCGCGCTTGCGGCGGCCGATGTCCTCGTCCTGAAGCTGCCGCTGCTCGGTGGCCCGCGCTCGGTCCTCGCGGCGGCGGAACGGGCCAGTGGACGGGGCGTGGACGTCGTCGTGACCGGTATGCTGGAATCAGGAGTCGGCCTGGCTGCGGCTGTGCATACCGCGGCAGCGCTCGATACGACGCGGGCGCACGGTCTGGCGACGGCGCACTTGGTTGCGCCGCTCGGGATTGCCGAACCGCTCGAGCCGATCGGTGGCGTGCTGGCCGTCCCGACGAGTGGTGGACTCGGTGTGACGGTCCAGTTCACGCAGAACGAGGGGGTGGAGTGAGCGGCGGGCGGAGCGACCCCCGGTTGCTGGCCGGAGGGATCGCGATGGCTTTTGCAGGTTTCCTGCTCGGCACGGTCACGGTGCCGTGGCTGGTGCCGTTGTCGCGTCTCGCTGGCAATCTCGCCGTGGTCGTGGGCATGGCGGCGGTCGTCGGCGGCTGGGGCCTCGCTGGTGCAGGACTGGCCGGAGCGGGCCGACGCTGGCGAGGCGCGCTCGCCGGCTGCCTCGCCTATTGCGTCGCCGGTGCGGTCTGGACGGCGTTTTTCGTCTTGCTCGATCCCTGGGCTGTCGACTACGGGAGCGTCGATCTCCTGCGCTTCGTCGTCTACTCGGTGCTCCTGTGGCCGTACGCGGTTGCCTATACGGCGGGATGGTTCGGTCTCGGCGGACTGTGAGGAGAGCAGTGCGCGTACCCGAATGGCTCGCCTGGCGAGCAGCGGTGACCCCGGATCGCGTGGCGCTCGTGTGGCGCGAGCAGCAGTGGACGTTCGCGCGCCTCGCTGCTGAGGCCGATGTGCTGGCACGGCGGCTCGCCGCGCTCGGTGTCGGCCGGGGCGATCGGGTGGCGGTGTGTCTGCCCAACCGGCCAGAGGTGGTGTTTCTCGTCCATGCCGTGAGCCGGCTCGGAGCGATCGTCGTGCCGCTGAACGTACGTCTGACCGCTCGGGAACTGGCTGCCCAGCTCGACGACGCCGAGCCGCGCGTCGTCGTCGCCGACGCGACGACGGGCGACCGGGTCGCCTCGTGGCCGGGCCTCGTCGTCGATGTCGACCGCGACCTGGTGGCGGTACCGGAACGATCCGCCGACCTCCAGCGTGAGGTCGCGCTGGACGAGGTCCATACGCTCGTCTACACGTCGGGCACGACCGATCGACCGAAGGGCGTGCTCCTCACCTATGGGAACCACTGGTGGAGCGCGCTCGGCTCGCAGCTGAACATCGGGGTGCGGCCGGACGACCGCTGGCTCCTCTGTTTGCCGCTGTTCCACGTCGGTGGCCTCTCGATCCTGTTCCGCAGCGTGATCGGCGGGTTCGCGGTCGAGTTGCACGAGCGGTTCGAGCCAGCGGCGGCCAACCGGGCGATCGAGGAGGGCGTCACTCTCGTCTCGGTCGTCGGAACGATGCTCTGGCGGATGCTCGACGAGCGTGGTGAGCGACGCTACCCACCGCGACTCCGTGCCGTGCTGCTCGGGGGCGGGCCCGCCCCGCGCCCGTTGCTCGAGCGTGCGATCGGGCTCGGTGTTCCCGTGCTCCAGACCTATGGGCTAACCGAAACCGCCTCACAGTTGGCCACACTGGCGCCCGAGGATGCGCTGCGCAAGCTCGGCTCGGCGGGCAAACCGCTCTATCCCAACCGGCTGCAGGTGGTTCGCCCGGACGGTGGAGTGGCTGCAGCAGAGGAACCGGGTGAGATCGAGGTGCAGGGGCCGGTCGTGACACCAGGCTACTGGCGTCAGCCGGAACGGACGGCTCAGGCGTTCCGGGACGGGTGGTTCCGCACCGGTGATCTCGGGTACCTGGACGAGGAAGGGTACCTGTACGTCCTCGATCGGCGTGATGACCTCATCGTCACGGGCGGCGAAAATGTCTACCCGGCGGAAGTGGAGGCTGTGCTCCTGGCTCACCCGGCGGTCGCTGAGGCGGCGGTGATCGGCGTTCCGGATATCGAGTGGGGCCAGCGGGTGGTGGCTGCGGTCGTCCTCCGGCCGGAGCGGTCGGTGACCGAGCAGGAACTTGTCGCGTGGTGCCGGCAGCGGCTGGCTGGCTACAAGGTGCCGCGTGCCATCCGGTTCGTCACTGCGCTGCCGCGAACGGCGAGCGGCAAGCTGCAGCGCTGGCGCGTGCGTCGCGACTGGGACGGTCCGGTGGGCGAAGCATCGTGACCGCCGGTGCACACGCGCGGACCGCTCGCTGCCCGAGCGTAGTCTCGGGCACGCCGGGGGCACGTGCACGTCCAGGTTGTCGTCGCTGGTCGATCGCGCGGGGGCAGGCGATGCCGCAGTCGCCCGGCTGAGCCGGTCGTCCCTCGCCGCTGCATGCTGGTCGGGCGGTGCTTGCATCACCCTGATGCAGGGGAACGGGTTGCCAGCGACTGGTCGCGTGCAGGTCGAGCTCGCCCGTAGGCCTCTTCGCGGTGAAGAGGGGTATGGGCGTGATCAGTGAGGGACGAGCGCGCGATGCGAGGCAGCTGCATGCCCCAGGGGCGGTGCGCTCCGTGTACAATGCGCGAAGACGGCGTAGCGTCCGTTCATGCTGAACGGGGTGGGGCATGTATCTGCTCGATCAGCCAGATGCGGCATTGGCGTACCGGCGGCAGTATCGCGGGCTGATCGGCATCGCGAGCAAGGTGCCGTTGCGCGACCGTGCGATGCTCAGCCTGGTCTACACGCCGGGTGTCGCCGAAGCCTGCCGGGTGATCAGCCAGGACGAGGTGGCATCGTTCGATCTCACTGGTCGCGGCAATACGGTCGCCATCCTGACGGATGCTTCCGACCTCTTCGGCCCGACGCGGGCGCCGGTCGAGGCGGCGTTACCGCTGCTCGAAGCGAAGGCGGTGCTCTTCAAGACGTTCGCCGGGGTCGATGCTGTGCCGATCGGCGTCGATCTCGCTGATCCGCTCGCGATCGTCGAGGTTGCGCGCTCACTGATCCCGACCTTCGGTGCCATCTGCCTCGACCATATCCGTGCACCGCATAGCTTCACGATCCAGGATCACCTGGAGAAGGCGGCACCGGTTCCCGTCTTCTCCAACCAGCACCACGGTACGGCCATTCTCGTGCTCGGTGCGCTGAAGAACGCGCTCGAGGTGGTCGGGAAGCGGCTGGATCAGGTGCGGGTTGTCATCGCTGGGGCAGGCCTGGCTGGGATCGGTGTCGCGCGGCTCCTGACGCGCGTCGGGGTGAAGGATCTCATCGTCTGCGACCGCGCGGGTGCGATCTACCTCGGGCGGCCCTACCGGATGAACTGGGCCAAGGCGTATCTGGCGAAGGAGACGAATCCGGAGCGACGGCGTGGCTCGCTCGCCGAGGTGCTGGAGGGGGCCGACGTATTCATCGGTCTGGCACGCGGTAATATCTTGACTCCCGAGATGGTGGCCAGGATGGCGCCGGATCCGATCGTCTTTGCCCTCGCGTTGCCGACACCGGAGATCGATCCGCTCCTGGCCCGGCAGGCCGGTGCGGCGGTGGTCGCGACCGGGCGCTCCGATTATCCGAACATGATGGACGTCTCGCTCGTCTTTCCGGGGGTCTTCCGTGGGCTTCTCGATTCCGGTGCGCGGAACATCCGCCTGCGCACGTTGATTTACGCAGCCGAAGCGCTGGCGAGCCTGGTACCGCCCGAACAGCGTGGGCCGAACCATATCGTGCCGCAGATCTTCGATTTCCGAGTCGCACCAGCGATCGCGGCAGCGGTGGTGCAGGCGGCGCTCGAAACCGGCGAAGCGACGCGGCCAGTCGACCCGCAGCAGGTCGCCGAAAATACCCGGCGGTATATCTACGAAGGGGCGTTCGAGCTACCGCGTCCTTCCAACCGGCGGCCCCGTTCGCTGGCCGAACAGGCGCTGGATCTGCGGCGGCGCTATCGTGGCGTCCTGGAGATCCGCAGCAAGTTGCCGGTGCGCGATCATCACATCCTCAACCTGCTCTATCTCCCCCCGGCGGCGCTGGCACCGGTCGAGGAGGTGCGGCAGCGCCGCGAAGCGGTCTACGACTTGACGGTCAAGGGGAACCTCGTCGCGATCGTGACCGATGGGAGCGCGGTGCTCGGGCTCGGTGATATCGGCCCCCAGGCGGCACTGCCGGTCATGGAAGGGAAGGCGGTACTCTTCCAGTCGCTCGGCGGCGTGGAGGCTTTCCCGATCTGCATCGCCGAGCGTGACCCGGAACGCATCGTCGACATTGTCGCGGCGATCGCGCCGTCGTTCGGCGGCATCAATCTGGAAGATATCTCGGCGCCGCGGTGTTTCGAAATCGAGTCGGCGCTCAAGGAACGCCTGGACATGCCGGTGTTTCACGATGACCAGCACGGCACGGCGATCGTCGTGCTGGCCGGGCTCATCAACGCGTTCAAGCTGCGGGGCACGCCGCTGAGCGAGGCGCGGATCGTGATCAACGGAGCCGGTGCCGCTGGCATCGCGACCGCCAAGCTCCTCCTGGTCTACGGCGTGGGGGACATCGTGCTCTGCGATCGGCACGGCGCGATCTACCGCGAGCGCGAAGCGGGGATGAACCGGTACAAGATGGAGATCGCGCGTCTGACCAATAAGGCTGGTATCCGCGGCGGGTTGGCCGAGGCCCTGGTGGGAGCCGACGCCTTCATCGGGCTTTCGAGCCCCAACATCCTGACGCCGGAGATGATCCGGACGATGGCACCCGATCCGATCATCTTCGCGCTGGCGAATCCGGATCCGGAAATCCACCCCGATCTGGCACTGGAGGCCGGAGCACTGGTCGTGGCGACCGGGCGCTCCGACTTCCCGAACCAGGTGAACAACTCGCTCGCGTTCCCCGGTGTCTTCCGTGGAGCCCTCGACGTGCGGGCGCGCGACATCAACGACGCGATGAAGCTCGCTGCCGCCCAGGCGATCGCCGATCTGGTACCGGTGCGACAGCTCTCCCCGCAGTACATCATCCCGGATAGCCTCGATCTCAAGGTGCCTCCGGCGGTGGCAGCAGCGGTCGCCCGTGCAGCGATCGAGACCGGTGTCGCGCGCCTGCAGCTCGACCCGGAAGAGGTCGCCGCGCGGACGCAGGAGCTCCTCTACGAAGGTGCACGGCGTTAGCGCTGGTGCACCGAACGCCCGGTGTCGTGAAGCAGGAGGGAGGAGGCGGTGTGGGGGACGCTCGTCGTGTTCGTGCTGAGCGCCAGCCTGGTGATTTTGGCTGGCTGGGAGCTGACGCGGCGAGCGGAAGACCTCGCGGAACGCACTGGCCTCGGACACGCCTGGATCGGTGCGATCGTCCTGGCCGGTGCCACCTCCCTCCCCGAGCTGTCGGTCGATCTGGTTGCCGTTCGCACCGGCAGCGCGAACTTTGCGATCGGCGACCTGTTCGGCTCGTGCATGGTCAACATGCTGGTCCTGGCCGTTGCGGATCTCCTGACGCCGCAAGTGCGGATCCTGACACGCGTCGTCATCGACCAGGCGCTGGCCGGCGTCCTCGCGATCATCGTGCTGGCGCTCGCGGCGCTCGGTGTGGTCACCGGTTCCGCGCTCGCATTCGGGGGGAGTCGGGTGGGCGACGGTGCTCATCGGGATCGTCTACGTGTGGGGCGCCTGGCTCCTGCATGTCACGCGGCAGGCTCGCGTGTTGCCCGTGCCGGTGGAGTCGCCGACTCGTCCACCCGCTCGACTGGCGCCGAGTGTCGCGCGCTTCGGAGTGGCCACGTCGATCCTGGCTGGTGCAGCCTGGTTCCTGATCGGCTCGGCTGAGCAGCTGGTTGGTTCGCTGGGAGTGACGAAGGGGTTCTTCGGTCTCGCTGTTCTCGCCATCGTCACGTCACTGCCAGAGATCGTCGTATCGCTGGCTGGTATCCGCGCCGGTTCCTATGATCTCGTGGTCGGCAATTTGCTCGGCAGCAATGCATTCAATATGGTGATCCTGCTGGTTCTCGACCTGGCAGACGGAGGTGTCCCGCTCCTGGCGCTCGCCGAGCCCGGTGTCCTGGTCGGCAATCTCTTCGCGATCGTCCTGACCGGGTTGGTCGTCCTCGGGACGCTGACTCAAGCGGAACCGCGTTTTCGGTTTCTCGATCCGGGAGGTATTCCGGTCGTCTTCGCGTACGGACTCGGCCTGCTCCTCAGCTTTCGCTTCATGTAGTTGTCTGGGGTGCCTGGCTGGAAAGCTCCCATGAGGGATACGGCCAATGGCGGCGAACCGCCTTGTGCAGTTCCACCGCCAAGACGATGGTCACAGCGACGAGGATCATCCGTGGCCAGAGTTCCAGCGGGATCGGTTGAACGCGGAGGACGAACTGCAAGAAGGGAACGTGCAACGCCACGATGTGCAGCGCGAGCGCTGCTGCTGTCGCGATGAAGAGGAAGCGATTCGAGAGCGGTGGGAGCCGGAAGAGCGACTGGGTACTCGAGCGGGCATTGCCGACTTGGAAAGTCTGAAAGAGCACCTCGTCGTGAGCGCGACGGTTCGAGCGAGGTCGAGCGACCCGAAGGTCGCGAGCGTGTATTCGAAGATCCACAGTGTACCGATCGCCATGACGACACCGCTCAGCGCGACGCGCTCCCAGAGGAGAGCTGAAAGAATGCCTTCGCGGCGAGGCCGCGGTCGGCGATGCATGAGGTCTCGTTCTTTTGGCTCGACCGCGAGCGCGATGTCCTGGATGCCGTTCGTGACGAGGTTGAGCCAGAGGAGCTGCGCTGGATAGAAGGGGAGCGGGAGCCCGAGGAAGAGCGCGGTCGGGAGGATGACGGCGGTCGCGGCACCGGTCGAGAGAAGGAAGAACGTCGCTTTGCGCAGGTTATCGGTTGCAGCTCGCCCCTCCTCGACTGCTGCAGCGATCGTGACGAAGTTGTCGTCGGCGAGCACGATATCCGCTGCCTCGCGAGCGACGTCAGTGCCGCTCCGTCCCATCGCGACGCCGACGTCGGCGGCCCGGAGTGCTGGAGCGTCATTGACGCCATCACCAGTGACGGCGACTGTCTCGCCGAGCGACTGGAGTGCCCGGACGATCCGGAGTTTCTGCTCCGGTTCGACGCGTGCATAGACGTTGACCGTGCGGACGCGCTCGCGGAGAGTCTCGTCGTCGAGATGGGCCAGATCACGGCCGGTCAGCACCGGGCTCCCCGGCGGTGCGATGCCGAGTTCCGCGGCGATCGCAGCAGCTGTTCCCGCATGGTCACCGGTGATCATGAGGACGCGGATGCCCGCGGCATGGCAGCGAGCGATCGCCTCCTTGACGCCAGCGCGCGGTGGATCCCAAAGCGCGACGAGCCCGAGGAAGACGAGTCCCTCGAGATTCGCGAACGCACTCTCGTCCTGCTTTTCGGTCTCGCCGGCAGCGACACCGAGGACGCGGAAGCCTCGCCGGGCCAGCGCCGCCGCGGCGTCCGCGATCGCCTGGCGATCGATCGGGACCAGGCCGTGCTCGCTCAGCCAGTACGCACACATGTCCAGGATGCGTTCGGGTGCGCCTTTGACGAAAAGAATCGGTCGCTCGCCAGTCGCGCACAGGATGGCAGCGAAGCGGCGTTCCGGTTCGAAGGGGAGGAGAGCGAGCGTCTGGAAACGCTGGCGCAGGAGCGTCACGTCGCCCAGGAGTTGTTGTGCTGCCCGGAGGAGTGCGAGGTCGGTCGGGTCACCGACTCCGCTTTCCGCTTCCCCGTCGCTCGTGCTCGCCCCGAGTTGTGCCTCGTTGGCGAGCGCACCGCCGAGCAGAACCAGCTCGTGCGCGGTGCGTTGCTCGCGGAGCTTCCTGAAAGACGCCCGTTCGAGGGGCGGAGGCGTGCGAGCGGCGGGATCGCAGGGAGTCTCCGTTGCGCTGAGGTCCTGTTCCTGTCCCGCCGCCCACACCAGACGAGCCGTCATCCGATTCTCCGTGAGAGTCCCTGTCTTATCGGATCCGATCACGGTAGTACTGCCCAGGGTCTCGACAGCTGGAAGATGGCGGACGATGGCGTTGCGACGGGCCATCCGCTGCACACTGACGGCGAGCACGATGGTCAGGATAACCGGGAGGTCCTCGGGGACGATGGCGACTGCTGCACCGACCGCGAAGGTGAGGAGGGTGGCGAGATCGTCGCCGCGTGCCAGACCGATCGCTCCGATGGAGAGGATACCGGCGAGAACGACCAGTGCGACCGTGCGGGCGAAGCGTGCGAGCTGCTGCTGGAGCGGTGTCGGCGGAGCGACCTCACGTTGCGCGACTGCCGCTATCCGCCCGACCTCGGTGCGGGTGCCGGTTGCGACCACCACACCTCTCCCTCGGCCGCTGGTCACGATCGTGCCGAGGTAGGCCATGCAGGTGCGATCGGCAACGGGCGTATCGCGATCGACCGGCTCGGGACGTTTGGCGACTGGTACCGACTCGCCGGTCAGAACCGATTCATCGATCATCAAGGCGACGGTCGCGAGCAGCCGGAGATCAGCCGGTACCCGCATTCCCGACTCGAGGAGAACGATATCACCGGGAACCAGGTGTTCACTCTCGACGATCTGCTCGACACCGTCGCGAAGCACCCGAGCCTTGGGCGAGAGGTAGCGCATGAGCGAACGGATGGCCGATTCGGCGCGCCACTCCTGGATGAAGCCGAAGAGCGCATTGATCGCTAAGGCCGCGACGATGACGCTCGCGTCGACCCACTCGCCGAGCGCGCCCGCGACGACGGCGGCCAGCCCCAGCACGACGATGAGCGGGCTGGCGAACTGGTGCAGAAGAATCAGCAGCGGGTTCGGCGGTGGAACCTGTGCCAGGCGATTGGGGCCGAAGTGCGCCAGACGACGACGTGCTTCAGCGGAAGAGAGCCCCTGCGGCGTGGTTGCCAGCGCGCGGAGCGTCTCCTCCGGAGAGAGCGCATGCCAGGGACGATCGAGCTGGAGTTCTGCTCTCGTCTGGTCGATCCCGCCGGCCTCCATCGGCCTCACTCACCGCTAACCATGAGACGGTCGAGAACGTGCAACGGCCTTCAATATGTCATGCCGCGTCACGATACCGACCAACCGACCGTCGCGCAGGACCGGCACGTGCCGGACGTCGCGCTCGACCATGCGTTCGGCGAGGTCGCTCAGGCTCATCTCCTCGGTAGCGGTGATCTCCGGTTCCCGTGCGATGTCACCGGCTTTGAGGGAACGGGCCTCCGCGTAGAGCTGTTCGAGTCGCTCCGGGTCGATCCAGCGCCCGAACAGTTGTGGCGCCTGGAAGGCGGAAAAGGGAATCGGACGCTCCTGCATGAGGAAGTCCTCTTCGCGGATCAGGCCGATCAACTGACCGTCCGGTGCCACGACGGGAATCGCGCCGATCTGATGCTCGAGCATGAGGCGGGCGACCTGTTCGAGCGTTGCGTCGGGCGCGACAGTGATGGGATTGGGCGTCATGATGTCACGCACGCGCGAGGGGCCAGCCGCTTCCGGTGTTTCCTCCACGAACCGACGGGCTGCCAGCGGTCGGTGCAGGAGCAATGGCACCGCGCTCGCGTGCAGGACGTGCTCGGCTGTCGATCCGAGGAGGACACGGCGAACACCGCTCATGCCGTGGGTGCCCATCGCGATGAGGCCAGCGTGCCGGCGCGCCGCTTCGGCAGCGATCGTCTCGGCCACCGGACCGTGCGCCAGGCTCCAGTCGACGCGATAGCCACGAGAGCGGATGCGCTGCGCCACGCCTTCGAGGTAGCGCTCCCATTCGGCGGGCTGCTCGTCGTCGGTGAGCACGTGCAGCAAATGCAGGTCCAGCGGTTCGGTGCCGTGACCGAGGAGTTGAAGCGTCGTGTCGATCGCCTCTTCGGCGAGCGACGAGCCGTCGAGGGGGACGAGCACCGGGGAGAGATGTACGATTGCGTTCGGTGCCGGCACCGGAACGCGGGCGCGGACGACGATGAGCGGTTGGCGGGCTCGCTGGGCGACGGTGAAGGTCACGCTCCCGACGAGTAGCCTGGCGACGCCAGTGCGGCCATGGCTACTCATGACGAGTGCTGCCGCCTGCCGCTCATCGGCGAACGCCACGATTTCCTTGGCCGGCTCACCGATCCGTACCTCGACGTGGTAGGGGACATCGGTTATGGTCTGCGCCAGCTTCTCGATCGCCTCGCGTCGCTGGCTCAACCAACGCTGCACGAGCTGATCGACTTGTTCGCCCTCCGCTTCGAGATAACTCCGCAAGGATTCGGTGATCTCCACGACGGAGAGCAACACGATCCCCGTGCCGAGACGTTGGGCGATCGCCCGACCGTAGGGGATCGCACAGTGCGTCACGCGCTCGGGATCGAGATAGGTCGGAAGTATCGGAACGACGACCGGTCCTGCCATCGGTCTGCCCCTCCCCTGCCAGTCGATCCTTTCTAGGCTGTAGCCTAGCATGTTTTGCTGGCACCGTCGCGACGGAACTCTGGATGCGCTGCGGTGTCTCTCGAGGATCGCCGGCTGTGACGAAGCCGGCGCACGACTCGTCGCTGATACCGGTTGGCAGCAGGCTGCAAGTGTGTAATACTGTAATCGCTGCAATTGACGGAAGGAGCGAGCGATGGAGCGAGATCCTTTCGCAGCGGAGATCCAGGCCTGGTTCGCTGGTCGCCTGCCGGAAGGCTGGTTTCTCGAGCCACCAGAGATTCGGTACGACCGGGACGAGATCCTCGTCGTCGGCCGGTTGCCGGAACCGGCGCTTCCCGAGGGGGCGAGCGACGAGCAGCGGCAGGCCGCCTGTGCTGCTCGCATCCAGCGCTTCCGCGAGGAGACACGCGGCCAGCGTATGCGGATCGCCAGCGAGGCCGAGTACCGCTTCGGTCGTAAGGTGTCGTGGGGTGCCGTCTGTGGTCCCGTCCGGCAGCTCTTCACTGTCCTGAGCGTGCCGGTGATGACGCGACTGCGGCTTCCGGAACGGCAAGTGCTCGACACGCTGGTGGAAGCAGGGATCGCGCGGAGCCGGAGCGAGGCGCTCGCCTGGTGCGTACGGCTGGTCGCTCGCCATCAGGCGGAGTGGCTCGAGGAGTTGCGGCAGGCACTCGTCCGCGTCCAGGAACTCCGGCAGGCCGGACCGGATATCGAGTGAGCCGAGGCCCGGATGCGTCGTCCCAGCCCAACTCGAGAATTGAGGAGGTCATCAATCCATGCTGCGCAAGCTGTTTCACGTCGAGCCGATCGCTCATGAGGGGAATGGATTCGAGACCGGTGACACCGTAACCCCGGTCGAGCCCGAGACGCTGCTCGATGCCTTTTCCCAGGCCGTCGTCCGCGTCGTGCAGCGTGTGGCACCGGCCGTCGTCGGCCTGCACGTCGTCCGCTCGCTCGGCATGCCGCAGCGGGTGGCGGAGGTGCCAGGTGCTGGTTCGGGATTCCTCATTACGCCCGACGGCTACATCCTGACGAACAGCCACGTCGTCCATCGGGCTCGCCGGATCGTCGTGTCGCTGGCCGATGGGACGGAGCTTCCGGGTGAACTGGTCGGTGAAGATCCCGCGACCGATCTGGCTGTTGTGCGTGTGCAGGCGACGGGTTTGCCGGCCGCTGAGCTGGGAGACTCCGATCGCTTGCAGGTCGGGCAGCTGGTGATCGCGATCGGCAATCCGCTCGGTCTCCAGGCCAGCGTGGTCACTGGTGTGGTTTCGGCGCTCGGCCGCTCCTTGCGGGGGCCGGACGGCCGGTTGATCGAGAATGTGATCCAGACCGATGCGCCGCTCAATCCGGGCAATTCCGGTGGGCCGCTCGTCGACACGCGTGGCAAGGTCATCGGTGTCAATACTGCGATCGTCGCCGGCGCACAGGGGCTGAGCTTCGCCGTTCCTGCGAACACCGCCCAGTGGGTGGTCGGGCAACTCCTCCGCGAGGGGCGTGTACGTCGTGCCTGGCTCGGTATCGTTGGTGAGCTGCGTTCGGTGCCTGGCCGGTACGTGCCTGAACGGGGCGAGCCGCGTGCCGCTGGAGTGGCGGTCCTCCAGGTGGTCGAGGGCAGCCCGGCAGCGCGCGCCGGATTGCGGGCTGGTGACATCATCGTCAGCCTGGACGGCGTGCCGCTCCGCTCACCGACGGATCTCCAGCGACTGTTGAGCCGTGCCCCGGTCGGGAGCACCGTCACACTCGGGGTGGTGCGGCAGGGCAAGCTCCTGACCCTCCAGGCCGAGCTGGCAGCGGAGCCAGCCACGAGCCGCTAAGTCAGGTGATAGACCTCGGGGAACAACCGACGGCCGACGAGCGTGAATCCGAGCGCGATCGCAGCGGCGACCGCCACAGTGAGTGGCACACCGGCGATGTCCCCGATCCCACCGAGCGCCATAGTGCCGAGCGGCATGAAGCCCATCGGGATCACGGTGTAGAGTGCCATGACGCGACCACGGAACTCGTCCGGTACGATCAATTGAATGAGCGTGTTCGTGAACGCCATGAGCAGGGTCTGGCTGGCACCGATCAGAAACAGCAACATGGCCGAAAGGATGACCCACTGCGACAGCGCGAAGGCGACGAGCGTGGCAGCGAAGCCGATATTGACGAAGAAGAGGAGCTTGCCGCGTTGCCCGCGCTGGCTCAGCGTACCGACGAGGAGCGCTCCGCTGAGCGCCCCGGCCCCATTGATCCCCATCAGTATGCCGTAGCCAGCGGCACTGGTGTGCAGAACATCCCGCGCGAAGACCGGCATGAGCTGGAGATACGGGCGGCCGAGAAACGTCGGAACTGCCAGCAGCGTGAGGAGCCCGAGCAGCCGCCGGTCCTGGCGTACTGCTCGCAAACCCAGCCGGACGTGCGCGACGATGGGAGTCTGGCTGCGGTTGCTCGGCGGAGCGGGATCGAGCGTCCAGACGGCCCAGATCACGGGCAGATAGCTCAGTCCGTTGAGGACGAAGGCCCAGCCGGTTCCGGCGGCGGCGACCAAGAGGCCGGCGAGGGAAGGGCCGACGACGGCAGCCGCGTTCCAGGCAGCCGAGTTCAGCCCCACGGCCGAAGCGACGCGCTCGTTCCCGACGAGTCCCGGAACCATCGCCTGGCGAGCCGGATTGTCGAACGCCATCACCGTGGCCGTAGCGAACGCGATGACGAGGATGTGCCAGGGCCGGACCAGACCGGTCAGGTCGAGGAGGCCGAGGAGCAGGGCGAGCGCTGCGGCTGCTGACTGCGTAACGAGCAGGATGCGTCGCCGGTCGACCCGATCGGCGACGGCACCGCCGACCAGCGTGACGGTCAGCGTGGGCACCGAACGCAGCAGGCCATAGAAGCCGAGGTAGGCCGGTGAGTCAGTGAGCGCCAGGATGAGCCAACCCTGGGCGACGAGTTGCAGCCAGCTGCCGATGTTCGAGATGAGCATGCTCGTCCAGAAGCGGCGGTAGGCGGGAACAGCGAGCGCGCTGCGATCGAACGCCTCGCGGAAGCGAGCTGACCAAGACGGCGCGGAAGCGCGCGCGACGGGCTGCCGTGGTGCCATAGCGGATCTCCTGGTTTCCGTGCGCGAGTGCGGCAGTGTGGGAGGAGAGGCTCGCGCGCCAGCGGGCAATCATAACAGCACTGCTGCTCCGTCGGTACTGGACTGTCGGATCGACTCGTCGGTGCCTTGTCTGCAGGCTCCTTGAAGGGCCGGGAGCGAGTGGCTCCGGTTCAGGATCCACGCTGCGCGGGCGTCAGCCGACTGCAAGAAGGTGCCATCGCGCTGGCTAGGGGACTGGCGCGCTCCCGGTCGTTTGTGCGACCCACAGGATGACGGCACGCAGGTCACTGTAGCGGTCCTGGCTGCCGAGCAGGACAGCGACGAAGAGGTGCTCGTCGACCGTGCGCCAGGCGGCAACGAGACACTGGCCCGCAGCAGGTGTGGTTCCCGTCTTCACACCGATCACGCCCAGCTGGCCCAGCAGTTCGTTCGTGTTTTCGAGTTCCAGGACACGGGCATTGGGCCCGCCGACGCGAACCGAGGCCTGGCGCAGTGCGACGATCGCGGCCAGTTCGGGGTCGGCCAGGACGGCCCGGGCGAGACGTGCCAGATCGGCTGCGCTGGTCGTCTGCTCTGGAACGTCATCGCCGTCCGGTGTCCGCACCACCGTCTGCTCGAGCCCGAGCGCACGAGCCTTTTCCTGCATGGCTGAGAGGAACCGTTCCTGTGGTGACCGATCAGCCGGCTCGGCGAGTCGCTCGCCGGCGACCCGAGCCAACGCGCGGGCCGCGTCGTTCCCGGAGGGCAGGAGGAGCCCGATCAGTAGGTCGTGCACGGTGATCGTGTCTCCGGCGGCGAGCCCCATGGACGATTCGACGGCCGGATCGACGATGTCCTCCGGCTCGATGGTGACGATTTCCTCGGAGGAAAGGATGTCCTTCACCGTCAGAGCTGTCAGCAGCTTGAGCGTGCTCGCTGGAGGGAGTGGAGTTCGGCTCTCCCGCTCCAGCAAGATGCGCTCGTCGGTGAGATCGAGCACGATGACTGAGCGCGCACGGATCGCCGGCGGTGCGGGAGTCGGGGACGGAGTCGGGGTCGGTGTCGCTGTCGGTGTGGGGGTGACTGTTGGGACGGCGGGTCGAGCGGACGATGCCGCGAAGCGTGCCAGGGTGATACCGGCGATGGCGACGCTCAGTACCAGGAGCAGGAGTGCGAGACCGAACTCCCGAACGAGCTTCAGCGGTCCGTTCACCGCCACGCTCCTGCTCGCATGATCCGGTCGGGGGGTACGGGGAGCGGTAGCCCCGCTCGCGCTTCGGGCCAGTAGCGGATCCGCGACGGGAGGATGCGCCAGGTGGCGCGAAGGAGGCGACACCAGCGGGCGAACCGCTGCTGGTCACCTTCGCTCCAGGGGTACCCATACGCCTCGCGCAGCCAGTCGGGAAGGAGCCCGAGCGTCAGCCAACGCCAGACACGCGTGGCCGGGCCGAGCCACCAGGCATGCGGCGGGTTCAGGACCGTGGCAGCTAGCTGTCGCGCGAGAGGGGTGACGACAACGGTTCCAGCGCGCCAGGCTTGGGTGATCGTGTCCTGAAGATCGGCCCAGCTGCGCGGGAACGTTCCCGGTGGAACGCCGAGCCAGCGCTCCATCGCGGTCGCCTCCGCGCAGTACTGGTCACGGGCAGCGGCATCGAGCGGCGCGACGAACCAGTCGTAGGTGTGCAGCGTCGCTTCCACGGTGGTGACGTGCACCCAGCTCAGGAGTTCCGGATCGTGAGCCGAGTAGCGGGTTCCGGCTGGATACGGACCGAGTGGTTCGCGCAGGACGCCGGAGACGGCATCATGAGTCCGGGCGATCCGCTCAGCGGCCGCGATGGCCGCTGCCGGTGGGCCGAAGGTGAGCGCACGCATCGCGCTGATAGTGGCCCGGAAGCGCCGGAGTGCGGACCACATGTCGGTGGCGAAGCGGGAATGCTCCGCCACGCCGGCAGCGACGAGCGGATGGGCGAGCTGTGCCAGGATCGCTCGTCCCCAGCCGAGGACGACGATCCGTTCCGCGTTGACGACTTGCACGAGCGGTCGCTCGCTCACTTGTTCCGTCATGCCTCCTCGCTCCGTGTTCGACCCACGACGAGCGGTTCAGCCGGTTCGCTCTCGGTTCGCGCCACCACGAGCAGCCGCGGTGACCAGAGGCTGTAGGGTGTTCCGTCGTCGTCACCCCAACACGCGATCGCCGTGTAGCCGAGTCGCTGGCAGAGCTGGACGGCCTCGCTGGCGCTGTAGAGGCGCAATGCGCGCTCGTGCTTGTCTCGTGTCCCGTTCGGCCAGACGAGCTGCCACTCGACCCGAAGCACCCCGCTCGGGAGATCCCAGCGCTGGTGCACGAGCACGAGGAGCCCATCGAGTTCGCCCCAGATCCGCTCGACGAAATCGCGTGCCAAAAGTTCCCGATTGGGGAGGTCCAGCACCAGGGTGCCACCCGGTCGGAGTGCGGTCGCTGCGATGCGCAGGAACTCCTCGTCGTCATGTTCCTGCCCGGTCGCTCCCAGGACGAGACCGGGAGCGAGCACGAGATCGAAGGCACGGCGGAACGGGAGCCGGTGCGGATCGCGGCGTACCCAGTGGATCGCAGCCGAGCCCGTGCCGATGCGCTGTCGTGCCTGTTCGACGAGCGCCTCGAGCGGTTCGACAGCCGTCACGTGCGCACCACGCGCCGCGAGTTCGGCGACGAGTTCGGCCGGCGCCAAGAGCGTCAGCACGTCGCTGCCGGTTCGCAAATGACCGCGCTGAGCGAGCGAGTCGAGCAAGCGACGGCGAGCTGGATCGGCTGCCGCTGGTCGCCCGAACTCGCGCAGGAGTTGCTGGACGATGAGCTCGCTCTGGTTGGCCATGGTGGGTTTCCTTTACTGGACGACTGGTGCCGTGCCCAGGGTGACGCGCAGACTGATCTCCCGTCCGTTCCGGTTCACCACGAGTGTTACCTCGTCTCCGGGTTGATGCGTGCCGAGTGCAGCTTGTAAGTCGTCTCCATTGGCGATCTCGCGATCGTCCAAACGGACGATGATATCACCCGGCTGGATGCCAGCTTGGTCGGCTGGCCCGCCCGATTCGACGTCGATGACGAGGACACCGCGGCTCACGGGAAGCCCGTAGGCAGCTGCGAGCGCGGGCGTGACCGACACCGACGTGATACCCAGGTACGGGCGCGGCCGGGCTTCCAGGAGTTGTTGGACGATCTCCTTCGCCTTGTTGATCGGGATCGCGAAGCCGATCCCTTCGGCCGTTTGGATCTTCGCAGTATTGATACCGACTACTTCACCCTGGAGGTTTACCAGTGGGCCACCGGAATTACCGGGATTGATCGCGGCATCCGTCTGGATGAGTGGGCCGAAGGCGGCCTCGCCCGGCGAGGGCGCGATCGTGCGGTTCAATGCGCTGACGACACCGGCGGTCACGGTCGGGCCACCCTCGAGGCCGAGCGCGTTCCCGATCGCGACGACCCACTGGCCGACGCGAAGCTGGTCGCTGTCACCGAGCGTCGCGACCGGCAAGTTTTCCCCATCGATCTTCACCACCGCGATGTCGTTGGCCGGCGAGCGGCCGATCACCCGGCCAGTGAACTGGCGTCCGTCGCCGAGAACGACCTGGATTTCCTGTGCGCCGGCGATCACGTGGTCGTTGGTCAGGATGTAACCGCGTGCATCGAACAGAACGCCCGAACCGACTCCCTGCTGGATCTGCCCGAACCCGAACAGACTGGGGACGATCGAGCGCACGGCTACGTAGACGACCGCTGGCGTCACCTGCTGTGCGACGTTTTCGATCGCGGTCGCGAAGTCGCCGTCAGGAGCAGGAGCGGGCGCGCTACTTGTGGTACTGGCCGGTGTGCTCGCACGCTGGGCCATGGGAGAGGATGCGGGCGTCGCTACCTGGACCGGCGTCGCTTGTGCGGTCGGGTTCGGCGAGCTGGTGGCGACGCGGATAGAGAAGCACCCGCTGCCGGCGATCCAACCGGCGAGAAAGGCAACGAGAGCAGTGAGGCCGAGCACGTGTCGTCGCATGGAGCATTCCTCCCTCCCACGGCGAAGCGCGCTGTATCCGGTGCTCAATCCTACGCGCTGTCGCACGAGCCGTATGATAGGACCGATGGCAGCCGACGTGTGCTCACCGGAGCTGGTATGGGCGGCGACCTGGAAGCGTACAGCGACGGCGAGCTGGTGGCGCGCCTGCGCACCCGCGACCGTTCAGCGCTCGCGGCACTCTACGATCGGTATGCGCGATCGGTCTACTCGCTCGTGCTGAGCATCGTGCACGACCGCAGCGTGGCCGAGGACATCACGCAGGACGTTTTCATACAGCTCTGGCAGTTCCCGGATCTCTACGACCCTGAGCGCGGCGCGTTCGCGCCGTGGTTCCTGCGGATGGCCCGGAATCGAGCGATCGATGTCCTGCGGCGTCGCCAGCGGGATCGGCGACTGCAGGAGCGGCTCAGCAGGGTCGAGTGGTGGGATCCGGACGATCCGGACGAGTGGACCATGCTGGGTGAGGAAGCGACGCGCGTCCGGCAGGCACTCGCCGAACTCGAGAGCGAGCAGCGGCAGGTTCTCGAGCTGGCCTATTTTGGTGGGCTGACGCAGCGGGAGATCGCCGAGCGCCTGGGGATTCCGCTCGGTACGGTGAAGACCCGGGTCCGCACGGCGCTGCGACGACTGGCCGACGTACTGGCGGGAGAGCGAGAGCCATGGACCGACACGCGCTGAGCGAGCATGAGCCAGCACTCGTCGACTATGCGCTCGGCGAGCTGGATCCGACCGACGCGGCCCGGATTGCACGGCACCTGGAAACGTGTGCCACGTGTCGCGCGACGTTGCAGCGCATCGAAGAGGCTCTCGGGTGGCTGGGGACAGCCGTGCCGCAGATCGAGCCGCCGCCGACGCTGCGGGCGCAGGTCCTGGCGGCGACGACTGGGGAGGAGCGGAGCCGGTGGCGGCTGGCCTGGGCGCGTGGTCTTCTGGCAGCTGCGGCAGCCCTTCTCGTGATCGCGCTCGTGCTCGCTGTTACCCGAGCGGACCGGCGGGTCGACGAACTGGCGAATCAGCAACAGACCATCGCTGCTGTGCTCGCTGAGGCGGACTGGTCGACGGAGATGCGCGGGGAAGCTCCTGGTTTCCCGTCCGTGGTCGGGCGTGTCTATCTCGATCGTGAGGGCGAGGCTGCGGTCGTCGCGCTCGAGGGGATGCCGCCGCCAGAGCGGGGAACAGTCTATCAACTGTGGCTCGTCCGATCCGATGGGCAACGCGAGAACGGTGGCCTATTCGTGCCTGATGCAGCCGGGCGTGTCTTGCTCGTCGTCGAAGCGCAGGCGAACTGGACCAGTTATCAGGGGATGGGTATCACGATGGAGCCGGCGCCCGAGGGAAGTCCGCAGCCGACCGGAAGTCGCGTCGCTGGCTGCAACTGGAACTGGGAAGCCTAGAGGCGAAGCTGAGCGGGGAGAGGCGACCAGTGGCACTGCGGCAGCAGTGCCACTGGTCGCCGGTGTGTACCCCTCGAAATATTTTCAGTGCTTCAGGATCTTGTAATAGTCATAGTGCCGGAGGAAGATATTCCATGCTGGTGTGAAATCACCGTTGCGGTTGCGTGGCAAGTTCGTCACCCATGGCTTCATGAGTCCATAGTTCCACGGGTTATACACATAGATCGCCGCTGCGTCCTCCAGCTGGATGAGTTGTGCCTGGTAATAGAGCTGATAGCGTTTCTGCGGATCCTGCTCGCCGTTCGCCTGGAGAACGAGTCGGTCGAACTCGTCGTTGGTCCAGGAGTGGCGGTGCCCGCTCGGTGCCTTGGAATACCAGACCTGGAAGAGGGTATTGGCCGGGTCGGGATAGTCGACGTACCAGCGCACCCACATGAGCGGGATTTCGTGCTTCCACATGCGCTCGTAGGTCTCGCGCGGCTCGCCGACGATGTGCTCGATTTCCATACCGAGCACCTCTTTGAGCATCTGGATGATGGCCGCTGCCGCCGCTTTCGGTGCGTCGCCTTCTTCGCGATGCGTCAGCGTGAGCCCCTTCGGCCAGTTCTTGCCACCTTCGTACGGCGTACCCTTGAGCCACTCGCGTGCCTTGTCCGGGTTGTACTCGGTCAACTCGCGGATCTTGTCGTCCGGCTCGATATAGTAGGGCATGCCCGGCGGCGTGAAGGTATAGGCGACGGTCGCCAGTCCCTTCAGCACTTGCTTCACGATCGTCTCGCGGTCGATCGCATGGGCCATTGCCCGACGGACTTCCTTGAGGTTGTAGGGCTCGAAGTTCGGGTCGGGAACGAGATACCAGGTCCCGAACAGGTTGAACTGCTGGTACTCCTTGCTGAGCTGCGGGTCCGAGCGGATCCGCTCGAGCTGACCGAGCGGGCCGCGCCACATCCAGTCGATCTCGTTGTTCTCGTAGGCTTGGAGGACGGCTTCGCTCGGGATGATCGGTCGCTCGACACGCTGGAGCGTGATGTTCTTGGCGTTCCAGTATTTCTCGTTCTTCTCGAGTACCACGATCTTGTCGTGCTCCCAGCGGACGAGCTTGAAGGGACCGTTGCAGACGATGTTCTCGGCCTCGGTCCACTTGTCGCCGTACTTCTCGACCGACGGACGGTGGGCTGGCGCAGCCGCGATATAGGCAGCGAGGATCGGGAAGTAGCCGCGTGGTCCTTCCAGTGTTACCTGGAGCGTGTAGTCATCGAGCGCCTTGACCCCGACGTCATCACGCGTGACGCCAGGCTTCTGCGTGTTGAATGCTTCGGCGTTCTTGATGTCGTAGAGGAAACCAGCGTAGGGAGCCGCGGTCGCTGGATCGAGCTGCCGTTTCCACGACCACTCGTAGTCGTGAGCCGTGACCGGATCGCCGTTGCTCCAGTAGCTATCTTTGCGGAGGTAGAAGGTCCAGACGGACGCGTCCTCGTTCGGCTCCCAGCGCTCGGCGATATCGGGCACGACCTCGAGATCGGGGGTGAACATACCCAGCATCGCGAAGCACGATTCATCGCCGCCGCAGTAGAGGTCGCGGTTGAAGTCGAAGCTCTGTGGATCCTGCTCGAGGTTGGTCCGGAAGACCTGGTCTTCGGCGAGTTCACCCTCCGCTGCTGTCGGGCTCGGGGCAGTAGTCGGTGTCGGGCCGACTGCGCGCGGGGGTGTCGGTGTCGGAACCGGTGGCGGAGTCACCGCAGCAGCGGGAGTCGGTGTCGCTCCCTCGCTGCGCTGGCAGGCAGCAGCGGCGAGGGCGGCACCAGTCGCACCACCGGCCGCTCCCACGATGCGGATAAACTCTCGCCGGTCCAGGCCGATCGCCTGGAAACGTTTCCAGAGTAGTGCGACTTGTTCGGGATCTTCCCACCAGCGGAGTTTGTCGCTCATCGAACCTCCTCCTCTCTGCAGACGATACGGTGAGCGGAACGGTCGTTGACGAACCTCGCGCTCGACGAGCCGTGCACCTCCTTCCGTTCAGTCGCGCTTGCGCGTGCGTGGATCGAGCGCGTCGCGAAGCCCATCACCGAGGAAGGTGAAACTGAGCATCAGGAGCGCGATGAGCATGGTCGGAAAGATCGGCATGTACCAGTACGAGGTGATGTACTGCTGCGTCTCGCCGGCCATCTTGCCCCAGCTCGGGCGTGGCTCCGGAATGCCGATGCCGATGAAGCTCAGCGCTGCCTCGGTGAAGATCGCTTGCGGGATACCGAAGGTGAGCGCAACGATGATCGGCGACAGCGCATTGGGGAGCATATGGCGCGTGATGATCCGCCAGGGCGAAGCGCCGGCCGCCCGTGCGGCAATGACGAAGTCGCGCTCGCGGAGCGCCAGGAACTCGGCGCGGGTAAGCCGTGCCAGGGTGACCCAACCGGTCACGCCGATCGCGATGAAAATGTTCTGCATGCCGCGTCCGAGTGCCGACATGATGAGAATCACGAAGAGCAATTGCGGGAAGGCGTACATCACGTCGACGAAGCGCATCAGGATGGCGTCGACGCGCCCGCCGAGGTAACCGGCGAGCGCGCCGATCGGTACACCGATCAAGAAGACGATGACTTGCGCGCCGAGGCCGACTAGCATCGAGACTTGGGCGCCCCAGATGAGGCGACTGAGCATGTCGCGTCCCACGAGATCGGTACCGAGCGGGTACTTCCCGGTCCAGGTCGGATACTGGGAGACAGCGGAAAAGTCAGCCTTATCGTACGGGTACGGTGCGAGGATCGGCGCGAAGATCGCCATGATCGTGAAGATGCAGACCATGATGAGGCCGAACAGAGCGAGGCGGTTCGCCAGCAAGCGGCTGAGCGCATCGCGCCAGAGCGTCCGGTGCGGCCGAGCTGCCCAGACCAGCGCGTCCAGCCGTTCCGCTCGCCCGGTCATCCCAGCACCAGTCGTCGCCATGCATGCCGCTCCCTTCTCTGCGCTCAGGCCAGGCGAATCCGGGGGTCGACGATCCCATAGAGGATGTCGACGACGATGTTCATGACGGCGAGGAACGCACCGTAGATCAGGATAACGGCCATGATCATCGGATAGTCCCGGGCGATCAAACTGTCGACGAAGAAGCGACCCATCCCGGGGACACGGAAGATCTTCTCGACGAACGGTGAACCGGTACCGATGGCAGCGAACATCGGCCCGAGAATCGTGATCGGTGGGATCAGACCGTTCTTGAGCACGTGCCGCACGATGACCTGCCGGTCGTTCAGGCCCTTGGCGTATGCGGTTCGGACGAAGTCCTGCCGGAGGACCTCGACCATGCTCGCGCGGGTGTAACGGGCGATGATCCCGATCGGTCCGAGCGCGAGTGCGATCGTCGGCAGCACCCAGTCGATCGGTGAGTCCCACCCTCCGGTCCGTGGTACGACCGGGATCAGGAGGACGAGGAAGACGATGAGGAAGAGGGCGAGGATAAAGTTCGGCACTGCGACTCCGAGTGTTGCGATGAAGCTACAGAGGTAGTCGACCGGACCGTTCTGATTGATCGCCGCGATGACGCCGAGCGGGATACCGACCAGGATCGCGAGCGCCATGGCCATGATGCCGAGGTGCAAGGAGATCGGCAGTGTGCTGGCCATGATCTCCCGTACCTCACGCGTCTGGTACTGGTACGAATACCCGAAGTCGAGCGTGAAGATATGGCGGAGGTAGTTGAGGTACTGCTGCCAGAGTGGCTTGTCCAGACCGTACTTCTTCGCAAGCGCTTCCTGTGCCGCAGGTGGCAGGGGATTCGCGTTCGGCGCACGCGGCTGCAAGGGGCTGCCCGGCGTCGCATGCATGATGATGAAGGTGATCAGAGAAATCGCGATCAGCGTGGGAACGATCATCAATAAGCGACGAGCGATGTAGCCTGCCATCGTTCGACTCCTCGTGAGACTCCGCTCCGGTCTCGCTTCGGTTCGGTCTCCGTTGCTGCAGAGGGCTTCCGTGTGCAACCTAGCATACCGATTGAATCGCTGTCAACACGTATGACCGAAGGGCATGCCGATTGTCCTTCAAACTGGTGGAACCGGCTCGATTCTCATCACGAACGGCTCGGCTCGTCCCGCCGTTCTGAGTATGGGGAACGAAACGAGCATGATTCGTTGCGAGATGCCCAAAACGGACGAAGCCTGGTCATGCGCGCTGCATGACCAGGCTTCGCGATCGTTCGGAACAGAAGAGAGCCGTCAGCTCGTCGAGGCTGCAGCGCGCTCGCGCTTTTCCATCACGTTGGTGGAGTGGCCAGCATCGAGCCGGGCGGAGGGGTCGATATGGACGACCGCATGGTTGACCGCGGTGATCGCCTCGGCGACGCCGGTGGCGATCAGCTTGAACTTGCCGGGATAGACGGCGACGTCACCGGCAGCGAAGATACCCGGGATGCCGGTGCTCATCGTGCGCGGGTCGACGACGATGCCGTTGCGCTCGATCGTCAAGCCCCAGCTCTTGAGCGGACCCAGGTCGGCCGCAAAGCCGATGGCGATGATCAGCGCCTGGGCGGGGAAGACCCGTTCCTCGCCGGTGCGGGTCTGGTGCACGACGACTTCCTCCAGCCAGGCGTTGCCGCGCACCGCCTTGACCTCGTAGAACGGGTAGTAGAGCGCCACGGGCGACTCGTGCAGCTGCTGGACCGAGCGCTCGTGGGCGCGGAACTTGGAGCGGTGGACGAGGGTCGTCGAGCGGGCGAGCGGATGGACGGCAAGCGCCCAGTCGACCGCCGAGTCGCCCCCACCGACGATCACGACGTCCTTATCGCGGAACTCCTCGAGCGAGCGGACCAGATAGGTCACGCCGCGTCCCTCGAACTCGCGGACGCCGGGTGCCTCGAGCCGCTTCGGCTCGAAGGAGCCGACGCCGGCGCAAATGATGACCGTCCGCGTGTAGTGTTCACCCTTGTCGGTCACGAGCCGGTAGTAGCCGGCATCGTCCAGCCATTCGATCGTTTGGGCGGTCTCGCCCAGGCAGGGGACGGCGCCGGTCGAGAGGCCCTGCTCGACCGCGCCCTTGACGTAGTCCTTGGCCAGGATCTTGGGGAAGCCGGCGATATCGTAGATGTACTTCTCGGGATAGACGGCGATGAGCTGGCCACCGAGCTCGGGCAAGGAGTCGATGATCTTGGTCTTGAGGCCGCGCATGCCGGCGTAGAAGGCTGCGAAGAGCCCCACTGGCCCACCGCCGATGATCGTGGTATCGAAGACGTCGTGCTGTACCATCGTCCCTATCACCTCCGCACCGCTCATGGTGCGCCCGTCCCCCGAACTCCGTCGGTCGGAAGCGGGCTCCGCTCGGGAACCGCACATCTTCCGGAGAGTATACGCATTGACGGCTACGGTGACCATCCCCTAGCCTTTTCACGGGAACCGGCCGAGGCGCGGTGGAAAGCTGGTCGGAGCGCCGATGGAGCGTGTCAGGCATCCCAGTCGGCCGCAGGAGCAAGTTCGGCGACCAGGCGATCGGGTGGTGCGCCGAGCTGTGGCGCGGCGCGAAGCGATTCAACTGCCTCGACCACGCGTGCACCGACGCCCACGGCCGATCGCCTTCCGGCTCGTGGCCGGCTTCGCTTTCCTGATCCTCGCGGGAACGCTGCTCCTCAGCTTGCCGCTCGCGAGTGCCGACGGGCAGCGTGCGCCGTTCGTCGATGCCCTCTTCACGGCAACGTCGGCCGTGTGCGTCACGGGCCTGGCGGTTCGTGACACCGCGACCTCCTGGACCTGGTTCGGTCAGGCGGTGATCGCGTTGCTCATCCAGCTCGGTGGGTTCGGTTTCGCCACCAGTGCCACCTTGCTGCTCGCCCTGCTCGGCATCCGTCCGACCTTGCGCGACCGTCTGGCGTGCGGCATGAGTCTCGGTGAAGCAGGACCGGGCGACATGGTGCGCCTACTGCGTCGGCTGGCGATCCTGACGCTCGTCATCGAGCTGGCGGGTGCGTTCGTACTCCTCCCGAGCGGTGTCGCAGCGGCCGGCTCCTTCGCCCACGGCCTCTGGTGGGCGGTCTTCCACAGTGTCTCGGCATTCAACAACGCGGGGTTCGATATCGTCGGTGGCTTTCGCTCGCTCACGCCGTACCAGCACGCGCCACAGGTGCTCATACCGATCGCGGTACTCGTCATCCTCGGTGGGCTCAGCTTCGCTGTCCTCTCGGATGTCGCCCGCGAACGGCGCTGGGGGCGGTTGACGCTCGATTCGAAACTGGTGCTGAGCATGACGGGAGCGCTGCTCGCTGCGGGAACGATCCTCGTCCTGTTGTTCGAGTGGAACAACCCGCGCACTCTGGGACCGCTCGCCTGGCCGGATCGTGTTCTCAACGCGTTCTTTCACGCCGTGGTACCCCGTACGGCTGGGTTCAACTCGCTCGATCTGGCTCGAATGAACGATGAGACGCTCTTCGTCACCATCGGGCTCATGTTCGTCGGCGGGGCGAGCGGGTCGTTCGCCGGCGGCATCAAGGTGCAGAGCTTCGCCGTGCTGGTGCTGGCAGTCTGGACGGTCCTGCGCGGGCGGCCGCATGTTGCGGCCTTCGGACGCGAAATCCCGTCCGAGTTCGTCTTTCGAGCAATGGCCATCGCGTTGCTGGCGGTCGCGCTCGTCTTCGCCAGCAGTTTCCTCATTTCGCTCGTCGAACCGTTCAGCTTGCTGGAGATCTGGTTCGAGTCGACGTCGGCCTTCGGGACAGTCGGTTTGAGTATGGGTATCACGCCGCACTTGCACACGCTGAGCAAGCTGGTGCTCGTCGGGACGATGTTCGCAGGACGACTCGGGCCGCTCACGCTGGCGCTGGCACTGACGGAGCGAACGCGGTCGGAGCCGGTGCGGTACGCTCGGACAGCTGTCGCACTCGGATGAGCGTCAAGAATGTACCGGACGTGCTAGGTCGAGTGCAGATGCGACAGGCGATCAGGCAACCGACGGTGAGAAGCGACCGACGATACACGATCGAGCGAGTTGACGGTGACAGTCGAACTCCGTAGGCTTCAGATCGCGTCCGCACGGACGTGCGGCGGAGCGCCCGAGAGCAGGCGACCACAGTGGAACGGACACCACGACCGAGACATCCCAGTCGCCCACCATCACACGTGCGACGTCCGGGGGATCGGACGATTCGGCGCGAGGCGATGCCGAGCGAGGTTATCCCCCTGCGCGTGCTTCGCCGTCGCCGGGTAACGGTACCGCTCCTCGCCCTGCTGTGGGCTGGTACGGTGGTTCTGGCTCTTCTCGGCATGCTCCTGCTACGCTGGCCAGCCACCTGGCAAGACGGGCAGGTTGTGTCCTGGTGGGTGGCAGCCTTCGTGGCGCTTTCAGCCCTCTGCACGGCCGGGTTCGCGCCAGTCGATGTCGCGACCACGTGGAATCGGCTGGGGCAACTCGTTCTCATCCTACTCGTCGAGGTGGGTGGGGTGAGCTACGTGGCGACCGCGACGTTGCTGTTAGCGGGGATCATGCGCCGGACGATCGTCTACGAGGCACATCATGTGCTCGGCATGCGGCTCGGTGAGGAGCAGCTCGGTGAACTCCGGCCGCTCGTCCGGCGGCTCCTCATCGCCACCGGCGCGATTCAGCTCGCTGGTTTTTGTGCGCTCCTGGTGCCCAGTCTCCGTCTCCACGACGATCGTGCGGAAGCGCTCTGGTGGGCGCTCACCACTGCTGTCACGGCATTTCACAACGCTGGCTTCGATTTCGAGCCAGGGCTTGGAGGTTTCGCCGCTTACCAGCGCGTTCCGCTCGTGATTCTTCCGGTCGGTCTGCTCGTTCTCCTCGGTGCGATCGGTTTCCCTGTGCTGTCCGATATCGTCGCACGGCGATCCTGGAGGCGGCTCTATCCGGATACCCGGCTCGTTCTGGTCACCACAGCGGTACTGCTGGTTGGCGGTACGCTCAGTATTTGGTTGCTGGAGCGGGCGAATCCGGCGACGATCGCCGGTTTGCCGTGGTACCAGCAAGTGGTGGATGCGTTCGCGGTAACCCTCAGTCGTACTGGCGGGCCACGCGTGGTGGACACGCGGATGCTGGGGGAAGAGACGGCGTTCTTGTTTGGGGCGTTGACGTTCATCGGTGGTGCGAGCGGTTCGGTAGCCGGCGGGGTTAAAGTCCAGACGTTCAGTTTGCTCTTGTTCGCGATCGCGGCGACCGTTCGGGGTAGCCGGCACGTCGTCGTGTTCGGCCGGGAAGTCCCGGATTGGCAAGTCTTTCGCGCGCTCGCGATCGCCGTGTTCGCGTTGCTGGTCACGTTTTTCGGCACAGTGGTGCTCGCTGCCTGGGCACCGCACGAGCTGCCGACAGTATGGCTCCTGGTCGTGCAGGCCTTCGGTCTCGCTGGGGCAGAGAGCCCGCTCGTCGCGAGTTTGGGCGCGAACGGGCAAGCTGTGCTGGCAGTGCTCGTCGTGCTCGGCCGTTTCGGCCCGCTCCTTCTCGCACTCATTTTCGCCACGCAGGTGCAGCGCGAACTCGTGCATTATGCGCAAGAATCCGTCCGGCTGGGCTAGGGGGCAGGGGATGCGGAAACAGTTCATGGTTTTGGGCGTCGGTCGGTTCGGCAGTGCGGTCGCGATCGAACTCGAGCGACTGGGACACGAGGTGCTGGCGATCGATCGTTCCGAGCGTGCGATCGAGGCAGTGGCGGACTACGTGACGCACGCGGTGACTGCTGACGTGACTGATCTCGAGGTGCTCCGCACGCTAGGGGCGCAGGACTTCGATGCCGCTGTCGTCGCGATCGGAGCTGACGAGCGTTCGAGCATCATGGCGACCGTCCTCTTGAAGAAGCTCGGTGTCCGCTTCGTCCTCGCCAAAGCGCAGAACCAGCTGCATGGCGATATTCTGACGATGGTCGGTGCCGACCGTGTCGTGTACCCCGAACGGGAGACCGGCATCCGGGTGGCGCACAGTCTGACGATGCCGCTGGCGAAGGATTATTTCGACGTCGGACCAGGGTATGGTCTGGCCAAGGTGGTGGTCGACCAGCGCATGGCGGGGAAGACGCTGGAAGAGCTGGACTTGCGGGAGCGCTTCGGTGTGACGCCGCTGTTCTTGCGGCGCGGCGACCAGGTGATCATGAACCCGCATCGTGGCGAACGTCTCCGCCTCGGTGACGAGTTGACGATCGCCGGGCGTGACGAGCAGCTCCAGCAGGTGCTCCTGCTGTAGCGAGCGGGCGAGAGCGTCGGGTGCTGATTCGGGCGAGGGAAGGAGCTGAGGGTGCGACTGGCACGGATCTTGGTGGATGGGCAGCCGACTCCGGTACTGGTGGAGGACGGCATCGCGTACGAAGCGCGCGGCGACTGGTTCACTGGTAGACCGCAGCGGGGACGGGAACTGGGCCCGTTCGAGTCGTTCACTGTTCTGCCGCCGGTCGAGCGCCCGAGCAAGATCGTTGCCGTCGGGCTGAACTACGCGGCGCACGTGACGGAAAACGATCCGACGCGGAAGATTCCTGACGAGCCGGTGCTGTTCCTCAAGCCACCGAGTGCGCTGCTCGGGCATGGCGGGACGATTCTCCTGCCGCCGGGGAACCGGATCGACTACGAGGCGGAGTTGTGTATCGTGATCGGTCGCCGGGCGTATCGCGTACGCGAGACGGAGGCGCTCGACTATGTGCTGGGCTATACCTGCGGCAACGACGTCAGTCACCGTGACCAGCAGTACAAGGATGGCCAGTGGGTACGTGGCAAGGGCTATGACACCTTCTGCCCACTCGGCCCCTGGATCGAGACGGAACTCGATCCGAGCGATCTCGCGATCGTCTCGCGCTTGAACGGTGAGTTGCGCCAGAACGCGCGCACCAGTCAGATGCTGTTCCCGCCAGCGTTCTTGATCTCCTTCATCGCGAACGTGATGACGCTGGAGCCGGGCGACGTGATCATGACCGGCACTCCGTACGGCGTCGGACCGATGGTGCCGGGCGACACCATTGAAGTGGAGATCGAAGGGATCGGTGTCCTGCGGAATCCGGTCGGGGCGCGTGACGATCGACGCTGAGGAGGTCGAGCGGTGAGCGGATCGGACGGCTGGCTCCGCTTCGCCCGACTGGTCGGTCGGTTGAAGACGTTGCGTCGCCAGGGGTGGATCGACCGCGGCGTACGCGAGCCCGAGTCGGTCGCCGACCACAGCTTCCGCCTCGCGCTCATGGCCTGGCTTCTCGCTCAGGAGCGTCCGGACCTCAATGCCGAGCGTGCGGCGATCCTTGCTCTGGCACATGACGTCGCCGAGGCGATCGCTGGAGACCGAACACCGTTCGATGCGGCGCTGCGAGCTGGAGCGGAACGGGAGCGACTGTTCCGTCAGCGGCCGATCTACGATCCGGAAAGCGAGGCGAGAAAGACGGCCGCGGAGCGGGCGGCGCTAGCGGAACTCACTGCCCTCTTGCCTGAACCAGCCGGTGCTGCACTCGTCGCCGCGTGGGAAGAATACGAGGCGGGCCAGACAGCGGAAGCGCGCTTCGTGCGGCAGCTCGACAAGCTCGAGACAGTGCTCCAGGCTTTCGAGTACCATGCTCGGCAGCCGGGGTTGATCATCGATTCGTTCGTCCTGGGGGCGCTCGACGAGGTTGTCGATCCGGTGCTGCGATCGCTGCTGGAGCGCGCGATTGCCGAGGCACACTGGCATCCCCCCGGCGGTGACTGAGCTGGCCGACGGTTCCCGGGAAGGGACTGGTGGGTTCGACGGTCTGGGCGCACGGTCTCGGGCCGACTGAGCGAGAGCGACGGGTATGGACAACGACCGACCGCCATGGGACCGCAGAGCAGGCGGCTGGCTCCTGAACCCCGCGCGCGAGGCGTAGGCGGGAGGGCGGGCAATGCCGCTGATCGGTGAACTCGTGCTGATTCTCGCGCTTCTGGCGGTGAACGGTGCGCTCGCTGCGGCGGAAATCGCTGTCGTCTCGGTTCGACGAGCCCACCTGCATGCACTCGCCGAGGAAGGAAGTACAGCGGCCCGTCAAGTCCTGCGCTTGCTGGAGGAACCTTCCCGGTTGCTCGCGACGATCCAGGTCGGTGTGACGCTGGCGACGTTCTTCACGTCGGCAGTCGGTGCAGTCTCACTCGCGGAACCATTGGCCTCGCTCCTCCAGCGCCTACCGATCGGTGAGCAGGAAGCCTCGGCGATCGCTCTCGTGGTCGTGACCGTCGGACTTTCGTTCGCCAGTATCGTGTTGGGTGAACTCGTTCCGAAGACGCTGGCGGTGCAGCACGCCGAGCGCCTGGCGCTCGCGGTGGCATTGCCCTTGGCGTGGCTCGCGCGTATCGCAGCACCGGTGGTTTGGCTCCTCTCCGGTGCGACGACGCTCGTGCTGCGCGCCGTCGGTGTCGCCTATCCGGGGCGCGTGCCGAGCGTGACACGCGAGGAGCTGCTCACGCTGCTCGATGTCGCGGCTCGCGAGGGGACGGTGAGCCGTGACGAGGCTCGGCTCATCGAGGATGCTTTCGAGTTCGGCGAGATCACCGTCCGGACCGTCATGGTCCCACGAGTCGACATGGTCACGGTGCCTGCGACGATGTCGCTCGAGCAGGCGGTCGAATCGTTCTTCCGCACCGGACTCTCGCGCCTGCCGGTGGTCGGAAGTTCGCCAGATGACATTCGCGGGATTCTCTACATCAAGGATGTGTTCCGCATCGTCTGGCAGCAGCCGGACGCGCGTCTCTCTCCCTGTTATCGTTTCGCTCGTCCAGCGCTCTATGTGCCGGAACATACGCCGGCACGGCAGGCACTGCGGTTGCTCCGTCTGCGCCGGACGAAAATCGCCATCGTCGTCGACGAGTTCGGAGGTGTTGCCGGGCTGGTGACGCTGGAGGATCTGCTCGAGCGGATCGTCGGTGAGATCGCCGACGAGTTCGATCCGGATTACGAGCCGTTGCGGGAGATCGAACCCGGCGTGCTCGAGGTCGATGGACGTGTCTCGCTCGATGAACTCCTCGACTGGCTGGATCTGGATGAAGAAGAGCTCGGCGTCGAGTTCGAGGCGGAGTCGGTCGGAGGGGCGATCATCGAGAGCCTCGGCCGCTTCCCTGCTGTCGGCGATGTCGTCCAGCTCGGCCCGCTCCGCCTCGAAGTCCGCTCGATGGAAGGACACCGGGTGCGGCTCGTCCGGGTGGTCTACGAGCCACGGGCCGAGCAGGAGGCCGTCCCACGGTAGCGAGATAGTCACACGGATGCGTTGTTCGTCTCTCCGCGTCCTGTTAGACTCCGAGCGTTGGATTCACGGTTTGCTCGAGCCACTTCGAGCGTTCTGTTGTGAGGGGCACTGTGCAGCACCCCACGCGCCTCATCGTCGTCCTGGGTGTGTCGCTCGCCGCGCTCGCGCTGGTCACAACCGTGCTGGTGTTGCTCGTCGAGCGGCGTGGACCGCCGAGTTACCCGCCTGGATCACCGGAAGCGACTGTGGTGGCGTATATCGAGGCTCTGCGAGCAGCTGACCGCGAGCGCGTTCTCGCGCTCCTCTCGACCGAGGCACGCCAGGAGATCCAGCAGCGCGAAGAGCGTGACGCGTTCTACGATTTCGACACGGAACTGCGGACTACCGCGGATTCGCTCCGGACGGCGCGGATTCGCATTGCGCGCGTCGAGACGATGGATACGCGTGTGACCGTGTATCTCGTGATCGAGCGCAGCGGCTCAGGTGTACGACCCGGATTCCCCTTCCCCACGCTCGACGCGGGGTCATTCAGCTACGAGCGGACGCTGCGGCTCGTGCGCGAGAACGGGGAATGGAAAGTCGACGAACTCGCACTGTACCTGTAGAGGTGCGAGGGGAGTGCAAACGTGGCAGTCGCGAGGCGGTTGTACCTGTATATCGTGGCGGGTGTCGCGCTCGCGGTATGGGCAGCTGGTACCGAGCGTCTCCTTCGGCTCGCGCTCCTGACAGTGTGGGACAGCGTCACGGCAGCGGCCGTCACTGGGAGTGCGGAAGCGATCCGGCGAGAATTGAGTGTCGGTATCGCACTGCTCGTCGTGGGTTTCCCCATCTGGGCGATTCACTGGTGGCTCATCCAGCGTGGGGTGGGGAGGGACCACGAGGAAGCTCGTTCGGCTGTCCGGTCGGCGTTCTTGACGCTCGTCCTCTTGGTGACGTTCGGACGCTGGGTAGGGGCTGCGGTCGAGCTGTTGCGGCAGCTGTTCGCTGCCGGGCTCGGTGTCGCTGAATCGGCGGGCGTGGTCGTCCCGGCGGTGCTGGAAGATGTCGCGCTCTTCGTCGTTTCGGCCGGGCTGTGGCTGGCGCATGCCCGGCTCGCGCGGGCAGAACGGTGGACGGTCGCGCTGCGCGGAGCGGCCGACTGGCTGCCGCGACTGTACGGCTACGGCGCGGCACTGGTCGGCCTCAGCATGCTCGTTTGGGCGACGACCGATCTGCTCCGGATGTTCCTCGATGCGGTTCTGCCCCCGACCATCTCGCTCGGCACGAGGCGATTGCCCCTGGCACGCGATCTCGCGTTACTCGTGGTCGGGCTGGCTGTCTGGTGGCTCCACTGGGGGGAGTCGCTGCGTCTCGTCGCCGGAACAGGGGCGGTCGCTGAACGTGAACGGCGGTCGCTGGTCCGGTGGTCGTACTTGGGTTTCGTCGTCTTTTCCAGTTTGGCCGGTCTTCTGGTAACCGTGGCGCTCATCGTGAACGTCGCCCTCCGTTGGCTCCTCGGCCTGCCGGATGGCTCGCTGGTGGAGTGGCTCCGATTGCTCTTGGAACCGCTGCCGTGGGCAATGGTTGCAGCGATCGTCTGGTGGTATCACCGCACGACGATGCGGCGCGAGGCCGAGGTGCTGGCCGGGAAGCCGGTTTCTGGCCCGGATTGGGCAGCCGGTGTGACACGCTTCTTGCTCTACCTCTCGGCTTTCGCGAGTCTCGGGGTGACGGTGCTCGGGCTCGGTGGGTTGCTCGGGACGTTCATCGATGCGGCAGTCGGCTTACTGGCTGGCGTGCCGATCGGCGCCTATCGCGACGATCTCGCTATCCAACTCGCGATGACGCTCGTCGGAGCAGGTACCTGGCTCGCTTCCTGGCGCGCGGTCCTGCTCCGGACAGCAGGCTCGCCGGAGGAGGAGCGACGGAGCGTCAGTCGCCGGGTCTATCTCTTCGCGACGCTGGGGCTCAGTGTCCTCGTGCTCTTGGGGACGCTCGGGTTCGTGGCCTATCAGGCGATCCTCGTTATCGTCGGGCTCGTGACCTTCACGACTGCGCTCGCGGAGTCCTCCGGTCCGCTCGGGTTCGCGCTGGTCGCCGGGCTCGCTTTCGCGTACCACGTGGTGGTGCTGACCCGCGACAGTCGTGCGGCTGTGCTCCAGCCGGCGAGTGTGACGGTGCATCTTGTCCTGCGCCTACCGCCGGAAAGCGATCCGGAGACGGTCGTACGGGATCTGGCTGGTCATCTTCCACCCGGCGCGGCGCTCGAGCGCGTCACCTGAAGCGTTCCGATTTGTCGTTCCAGATCGATCAGTGCGTGCAGGAGCGCCACCGCGAGCATGTCCGACCGCTCGCGTCTCCCGCCGCTGAGGACCGCGATCGTGCCGCCCTCTGGAGAGACGCGAGAGCCGAGAACCGTTGCGATGGCGCGCGCGAGGTCGAGGCCGGCCAGGACGCGTTCGGCGACCGCTTCCGGAAGCGGAAAGCGTTCAGCGCCGCCGATACCGGTGTGCCCATCCCGGTCGACCACAACCGCCCAGCTGACGACGTACCACCGACCGAACGGCCCGGGAGCGACACCCGACTCGATGCCGATACCGAAGTCAGCATCGACGGCCCGACGGGCGTTCTGCGCGCGCTCGAGTGCGCCGAGTGCGGTCTCCTCGTCACTCAGCGGCTGCTCTGGAATGCCGCTCGGGACGTGGAGCGGCACCAGTTGCCAATCCAGCCAGAAGAGTGGGGCGATTCGCTCGACAGCCGCTCGTTTGGCTGGCTGCTGTGAACCGAGCGCGAGGACGACTGGCCGACTGGCCACGGCTCAGGCGACCTCCCGACGGAGCGTCGACATGGCGAGCAAGAGCATGAGCGTCGCGAAGGCGACCAGAACGAGCGCGTGTGGCACGAGATCGTTCAATCCCTCTCCCCGGAGCATGACCGCGCGCAAGGCATCGTTCGCCCAGGTGAGCGGTAAGACTCGCGCGACCCACTGCAGCGGGCGGGGGAGCGTCTCGACCGGCCAGATGATACCGGAGAGCAGTCCCTGGAGCGTGATGACGAGCGGGATGAACTGGACGACCTGCAGCTCCGTTCGTGCGAACGTCGAGAGAAAGATGCCGAGGTTGACGGCGCCGATGGTCAGGATGATGGTCAGAGTGATGACTAGCCAGAGCGCACCGACCGTGTGGATCCGCAGCACATACACGGTAAAAAGCACCATCACGATCGACTGGATGAGCGCGTAAAAGGAAAAACCGAACATGTACCCGAGGACGATCTCCGCGCGGTCGAGCGGCGAGACGATGAGCCGCTCGATACTGCCCTGGAGTCGCTCACGCAGGAACGAGACGGACGTCAGAAGAAAAACGAAGAAAAACGCGAAGAACCCGATGAAGACGGGTGCGAACGTATCCAGGTCGTCGAACTGCGGGCTACCGGCGACGTATACGATCTCTGGCTGCGGGGGCGCCAGACCGGGAGGTAGTCGTTCGAGCGCAGTGCGCATGATCGCCTGGTTCACGACTGCAAGCACTTGCCGCGCTCGACCTGGCTGGGAGCCGTCGAGGTAGAGCTGGAGAGCGAACGTTGCGCCAGCCGGTTCGACGACGAGGGCACCGGCGACGTCTCCGGAGCGGACGCGCGCGAGCGCCTCGTCCCTGGGCAGGCGTTCCACCTGAACCGCGAGTGACGCGAGCGTGTCCACCAGTGCGTCGGCGAGCGGGTTCGCCGGTGCGGTGACGGCGAGCGTGATGGTGCGGGAGCTACCGCGGTAGACGTAGCCGAGGAGCGACAGGATAACGATCGGTGCGAGGAAGATGAGGGCGAGCGTTCGCCGATCGCGCCGGATTTGCCGAACGATGCGGATGGTGATCGCGAGGACACGCTGCCAGCTCATCGCGATGGCTCCACCGGCAAGACGGGGTAGCCGGCCAGGACCAAAAAGGCGTCTTCGAGCGAATCCTGGCCAGTGAGGGCACGCAGTGCCGCTGGCGTATCACTGGCGAGCAGCCGGCCACCGCGGAGAAAGCCGAGGAGGTCGCAGCGGTCGGCTTCGTCCATGCTGTGCGTCGAGATCAAGAGCGTCGTTCCCCGGCTGACGAGCGCGCGGAAGCGTTCCCACAAGATGCGGCGCAGCAGGGGGTCGAGCCCGACCGTCGGCTCATCGAGCACCAGGAGGTCCGGCTCGTGCAGAAGCGCAACGGCGAGCGAGGCACGCTGCACCATGCCGCCGGAAAAGCGGTACAAAGGATGGTCCAGCCAGGCCAGAAGATCCAGGTCGGTCGCGAGTTCTTCGATCCGCTGCTCGAGCTGGCGGCGCGGCACACGATAGACAGCACCGAAGAAACGCAGGTTCTCGCGCAAGGTCAGGTCGGGGTAGAGAGCCGGCGCTTGCGGCATGTATCCGATCCGCTGTGCGACGCGCCGGCTGGGCATCACGGTGCCGAAGACCCAGAGTCGACCTTCGCTCGGCCGCAGCGCACCGACAACCATGCGGAGGAAGGTTGTCTTCCCGGAGCCGCTCGGGCCGAGAAGGCCGTAGATCACGCCACGGGGGATCACTACGGAAAGCCGATCGACGGCACGCAGTGGCCCGAAAATGCGGGAGACGCTGTCGGCGATGACCGCTGCCTCATGCCCTTCCACGGTCGCACGCTCTGCATCCGGCATACAGCCTGCCCTCTCGGCTGTCCGTCTCGCTGGACCACGGAAGGAACCATCGCGTTCTCGACGGGAAGACTAACAGAGCCCTCCACCGGGTGACAAGGAACAGAACGGCAGTCGCCGCATCTCCCGTGGGTCTCCCGGCTCCCGAGATGTGCCGCGCTGCCAGTCGCACCGGACGCTGACCGGTGTGGGCGCTGCACGACGAGCGCTTCTGCACATCATCAGGCAAGTCCGACGTACCGGAGGACATCCGTCGTGCGTTCACCGAGAGCCGCGCGGGCTCGCTCGTAGGCGCGGTCGATCGTCTCCTCGAATGGGAATTCAGCTTCCCAAGCCGTTTCCAGAACAGCGGCTGGCAGGAGCGTGCGCAGCTCCCGTGCTACCGACGCACAGAGGTAGACATCGTCCACGAAACCGCGTGGCCCGTAGATCTCTTCCGGTTCGACGTCATAGGGCGCGACGAAGTACGCGAGCGCGGCGCAGATGAGGCGTCGTGCTGCGGCGTCGACGCGAGAGTCTTCGAGCAAGTTGGTGAGAAAGCGGAAGAGATCGGGAGCAAGATGCACGATCTCGTCGACCTCGCCGCGATAGTCGCGGACATGGTCGACGAGGAGTTCGTAGAAACCACGGTAATCCAGATTTCGTGGCCGGGCCACCGTCAAACTCCTTTCATGGCCGGGCAGAACGCAGCGACCTCACAGGCAGTGCAGTGCGTGCCAGCGTGCGGTGGGAAGTGCCGCGCTGCGATCCCCTCCCAGATCACAGCGAGTTCGGCTTGGATGTGAGCGCGTTCCTCGTCGCTCCACTCCCACGATTCTTCGCGATCGTCCGCCAGGAGATGCACAGTGAGGCGGCTGACTGGCCGCTGCAGAACCTGCTCGAACGCCGCCGCGTAGAGGCGAAGTTGGAAATCGGGCTTGATGAGCGCGATACCGGCGGTGGCTCGGGTCTTGAAGTCGACGAGTTCGACCGTGCCATCCGGGAACGCGCGGACGAGGTCGATCCGTCCAGCGATGATCCCCTGAGGCACCGGGAAACAGAACTGGTGCTCAACCCCGACGATCCGTTCGAAGGTGTGCTGCCACTTCGTGACGTAGCGGATGACTGCCTCACGCCCTGTTTCGTACAGCCCTTCGAGCCGGGCAGACGTGTGCCGGGAGAGCGGTCCCCAGTAGCCGTCGAAGAGCGTCGCAGCGAGGTCAGGATCGACCGGTTCGCCAGCCAGAACCCGACGGTGGAGGGCAGCGAGGGTGAGATGGATCGCGTTGCCGAGTTGGACGGTCGGCCAGGCCGGAAGCTCGAACCCCGCTTCGTAGAGCAAGAAGAAGCGAAGCGGGCAGGTGGCGTAGGCGACGATCGCCGAAGTACCCAGTTCCCGTGGTCGGGTGCGATCGTGCGTCGCAACGAGCGAGAGGCGTGGCACCGCAGGGGAACGCGGTGCCCGCGATGCCAGCCCCATCTCGTCGAGGAAGCGCGAGGGGCGACAGCGCTGGCGGCGAATGCGGGCTGGCGTACTCAAGACGAGCAGGTCGCGGGCACGGGTCAGCGCGACGTAGGCCAGCCGGCGCTGGTCACTGAGGGCTTCCTCCGGGTCGGCCAGGCGTCGCTTCGCGATCTCCGGCGGGCTCACGCGCGGCAGGATCTCCGGAGGAATGCGGAACCGGGTCGGACGTTGCCGGCCGGGCAAGCGACCTTCCACCAGTGACGCGAGGATGACGACGGGAAACTCGCGGCCCTTCGCCTGGTGGATGGTCATCACCTGGACTGCGTCCTCGTCTTCCGGCTCGACTTCGTCGAGCGAGCGTTCGGGAAGGCTCCGGAGAAACTCGCCGAAGCGGTAGGGCGATGCGGAACGCTCTTGCCGGTCGAAATCGGCGGCGAGCCGGGAGAATTGGGCCAGGTTCAGGACGGCTCGGGTATCCCCGCGTTCGATGCAGCGAGCGACGTACCCGGTGCAGGAGAGAATCGCAGAGACAAGAGCGAGGATAGAGCCGTGCCGTTTCTCCTTGACGCGCCGCTGCAGTGCGATGATGCTGGCGAGACGCGTGCGGTCGCGCTCGTCGGCGATGCCGAGGGCGGCGAGACCCTGCTCGTCCAGTTCCCAGAGTGTGCCGGGAAACGCGGCCAGGCACTCGAGCGTTTCCGGTGCCAGATCCAGTATCGGCCCGGCGAAATGCTCGAGCCGCCAGCTCGACGACCAGCCGAGCGTCACGATCAGGTCGCGCAGCTGCTGGATATCGGGACGGTCGAAGAATGCACCGTTTCCTGCCGCTACGGCCGGAATGCCGCGCGCGGCCAACGCGGCGAGGAGCGGCTGGGCGTAGTAGCGCACGCTGCGGTAGAGGACGGCCACGTCGCTCCAGCGCTCGATCGCCCCCTCGGTACGCAGCGTCGCGATCAGCTCGGCGAGGCGCTCACCCTCCTCGTCCACATCGTCGCTCGTCAAGAGCAGGACCTCCGGCCCATCGCCACGGACGGCTTGGATCGTCTTGGCGTAGCGCAGGGGATTGTGCGCGATCAAGCGCGATGCGACCTGGACGATCGGTGCCCGGGAGCGGAAGTTGTGCGAGAGCTCGATGCGACGTGCCTGCGGGTACAGTTCAGGAAAACGAAGGAAATTGGCCACCGTCGCGCCGCGGAATCGGATAGATGCTCTGATCGTCGTCGCCGACGACGCACAGGTTCATCTCCGGTGCGGCGCCGATCCCGAGGATGAGGTCCTGCAGGACGTTCGTATCCTGGTGCTCGTCGACGATGACGTACTGGAAGCGGTTCTGGACAGCCGTGCGGACGTCTTCATCGTCGCGCAGCAGCCGGTAGGCTTCGCGTTGCAGCCCGGGGAAATCGAGCCAGCCGGACTCGTCCAGGAGCTGGCGGTAGCGGCGGTAGGCAGCGGCGACAGCTACACCTTCGGGATCGTCAGTCGCCGATGGCAGGAGCGCCACGAGCGCCTCGGGATCCACGAGGTTCTCGCTGTAAACGTTGAAGGCAGCCAGAACATCGGCGATGAAGTCGCCCAAGCGACCACGCGCCTGGTTCAAGCCCAACTCCTTGGCATGAGTGAAGACGAAGAGATGCTGCAGGTGCTCGTCGAGGATCCGCGGTGGCTGACCGTAGGGGTGCCGTTCGGGGAACTGCTCGAGCAACCACTCGCAGAAGCCATGGATCGTGGTGATGAGTACCCGCTCGATGCGCCCACCGAGGAAGCGTGCCAGACGGACGCGCAGCTCCTCGGCGGCCTTGCGCGTGAACGTCGTGAGCAGGATCGCCTCCGGCTCGATACCACGGTCGAGAATCAGGTAGGCAGCACGACGCAGCATGACCTCGGTTTTGCCAGCGCCTGGGCCAGCGATGACCAGAAGCGGGCCGGTTTCGTGCGTGACGACTGCTCGCTGCTCCGGGGTGAGACCGTCGAGGAGAGACTCTCGTCCTGTTGTGGCCATGCAGCGACTCCTGGCGATTCGACTGGTGGCGGGTACCTCCTATTCGATGATGACGGTAACCGTCCGGCGCGGCAAGAGGTCGAACGGGAGTCTCCTGACTCGCACTGGGGAACCGCGTGGGTGCCGGTGGGCCGCTGGTCGGGGCGCGAGGCCCGATGGAGAGCAGGCGCATGCCCAGTCAGGATTCCGGCCGGGCTGTCGAGCCGCTGTTCCCGGGAACGATGCCCTGGCCCGGATCGTAGCCACCGGGCTGCTCTCCGCATGAGCGAAGGAAGAGCCCGAGAGCGAACCTGGACGACTGCCGGTCGTGCGTCCTCCCCTGCTCGCCGGCTAGTGCTTCGCGGAGTGGCCGGTGCGCGAGCTGGCCGGAAGCGACCCACCTACTGGAAAGGTCTCCTTCAGCTCGGCGTGCTGACCGGTTCCAGGAACAGGGTCGCCTGGCGGTTCCAGTCGTTCTGCGGATGCCGGTCCTCGAGCCGGACGCATTCCGCCTGGAGTTCGGGCGGCAGCGTCTCGATGCTCGGATAGTTGACCTCGATCAGGTTGCCAGCCGGATCGCGCACGTAGAGCTGCACGTTGCCGTTGGGCAGCTGGACGAGGTGGTGCGTGAACGTGTCGCCGTCCAGGCAACCGCGGGCGCGTGCCTTCTCGTACACCGAGACCAAGTCATCGACGGTCAGCGCGAAGTGGGCGTAACGGCGTGCGTCTTCTGGCCGCTCGAAGATGTGGAGCTGCAGGTCGCCGACGCGCAGCCACTGGACCGGGTGGCCGAAGTTGGGCGTCGGGATGCGTTCGAGTCCGAACACGTCCTCGTAGAAGCGAACGGACTCTTCGAGGTTCTTCGCGACGATGCTGACGTGGTTCAGGTTCCGGGCGGGCATGGCTTCTGCTCCTCTCGGGCTCATGTCGGTGCGAGGTGACAGGTGCAGTGTAGCATGCACCGGCCGGAACCGGGGAGCGGCCGCGGTCTGGTCGTGGTGCTCAGCTACGGCGACTCAGGAGCGCTCGACCGAGCATCCAACCGATGACGATGACGAGGAAAAAGGCGAAGAAGAGGGCGATCTCGATGATTCCGAGAGCTGGTGGGAAGACCATCGTGTCGCCGGCTCCACCGCGCAGACCGGCGACGACGGCGAGCCCCACGCTGAGCGCGACAACCAGGACGACGACCGAAAGACAACCGACCACGATTCCCTCGAACAGAGAGCGAAGCACGAATGTCCCTCCTCGTGACCAGCTGGTGCGCGTACCGATCGAATGGTAGCACGCCCGGCGAGCTGCGACGAACCAGGCGGCGATCGCCCTGACTGCCGGCTGCACCGTTGCGAGGCTGCGCACTGCTGCGTCGCGCCGCCAGGACGTCGCTGCTGCCGCGACTGTCGTGCCGGTGCGGATCGGGCAGGGCCGACGCGACCTCCTGCCTTCTGCGGAGGCGTGAGCGTTCCGCAGTCGTGGGCCGCAGCGGACGGCGCGGGCCCGGCTCAACGCTGCCCCAGCTGCAGGTACGTGGTGTGCCACTCCGCTACCGCGTGCTGGAGCTGCGTGCGCGTGACGAACCCGGGAACGCGATCGTGCGCAACCGGCGAGTCGGCGCGGCGATCGGTGGAGAGTGACGTCGCTCCGCTCTGGCCGTCAGCTGGCGCGCACTGTGCGCAAGCCATCGGCGAGGACCGCGAGGGCTCGTTCCAACTCCTCCCAGCTGATCGTCAGCGGGGGTTGGATCCGGACGACGTTCCCCTCCTGCCCGCCGACGCCGACCAGGACGCCGTGTTCCCGACAGTAGGCGCGCAGCGCGGCCGCCTGTTTGGCCGCCGGCTGCTTGGTACGCCGATCGGTGACGAGTTCGATGCCGATCATGAGGCCGATACCGCGCACGTCGCCGATGAGTTCGTGCTCGCTCGCCAGTTCGCGCAGTTGGGCGAGCGCCTGCTCCCCCTTGCGTGCGGCCTGGCCGGGGAGGTCTTCCTCCAGCATTACCTCGATGTTCGCCAGCGCGGCGGCACAGGAGACCGGGTTCCCACCGAAGGTCGAGAGGTGCTCGCCGGGCTGGAACGTGTCGGCGATCTCGGCGCGGGCGATGCAGGCTGACAGCGGAAAACCGTCGGCGATCCCCTTGGCCAGCACCATGATGTCCGGCTCGACGCCGTAGTGCTCGATCGCGAACAGTTTCCCGGTACGCCCGAAGCCGCTCTGCACTTCGTCGACGATGAGCAGGATCCCGTAGCGGTCGAGCACCTGTTTGACGTAGCGGAAATAGTTGGCCGGTGGGACGATGATCCCGCCTTCACCGAGAACCGGTTCGGCGATGAAGGCAGCCACGTTGCCGGATGTCTGGTACTTGATCGCCCACTCGACCATCTCGGCGCAGCGCTGAGCGAGCACCTCGGGATCGTCGGTGCCGAACGGGTTGCGGTAGAGGTAGGGCGCCGGTGCGAAGGCGACCCCGGGGAGATACGGCCCACCGCGCTTCTTGCGCAGCATGTTGCCGGTGACCGACAGCGTGCCGACCGTGCGCCCGTGGAAGGCGTGGGTAAGCGCGATGAACTCGTTCTTGCCCGTATAGGCTTTGGCCATACGCAGCGCCGTTTCGATCCCTTCGGCGCCGCTGTTCCCGAAGAACGTCTTCTTGAGCCGGCCGGGTGTGATCTGGGCGAGCCGTTCCGCTAGGTCGGCGACGACCGGGACGTGATAGACGTAACTCGCGGCGTGGACGAGTTTTCCCGCCTGTGCCTGGGCTGCCGCGACGACCTTCGGATGGCAGTGGCCGGCGTTGGTCACTGCGATGCCACCGAAGCAGTCAATGTACGCGCGACCTTCGGTATCGTAGACGGTCGCTCCACTGGCACGCTCGACGACGACCGGCTCGACGGCCGCGACGAAGCTCGTGCACACGTACTCGCGGTACTTCTCGATCGTGTCCATCGGTGCGCTCCTCGAACCAACTGAGTCTCCGCATCCATCCACCGGCATTGTAACCGGAGGGCTGCGGGAACTGAGCGTTCGGCGCGAGGATCTGGCTCAGGCCGGTTGCGTCGCGGTCGGACTCAGAGCGGTGCGAGGGTGTACTGCCCTTCGCTGACGAGCACTTCGCCGAGATCGACGAGGTGTTCCAGGTGGGCGAGCGTTTCGGTCAGGGCGAGGAACCGTTGAAACGGATCCAGTTGCGTCCAGCTCTCGCGCTGCCCCAGCCAACTGAGGCGGGTCGCTACTTGGTAGGCGGTCTGTGGCCCCTCGGCCAGGACAGTGAGGATTTCCTGCAGGCGCTCGCGATGGTGGGCGATGAGCTCGTCGATCCGAGGACGTGCATCACCGAACGGTTCCCCATGGCCAGGCAGCGTGCGCTCGACCGGGAGTCTCCGGACGCGTTCGAGCGAGGCGAGATAGGCGGAGAGTGGCTTGTCGGTGCGCCCTGGCAGCGAGCCGATATGAGGACTGGTATCGGGGAGGATATGGTCGCTCGCGATGAGGAGCCGGCGCGTCGGCTCGTAGAGACAGAGGAGCCCCGGCGCATGGCCAGGCACCCAGAGGACCCGAAAGGTGAAGGGGGGCCACACGAACGTCTCGTCGCCCCGAAGCAGGTGATCGATGCTGAGAGCGCAGGCGCGTAACCGGAACCGCTGGGCGATCGCGCGGAACGCCTCCTGCTCGAGCCGTGGCACGCCGGCCCGCGCCAGCCACTCCTGGACGACGCTGTCCGCCGACGCTCCAGACTCCGCCGGTGGTGGCAACTCCTGTCGGTGCGCCAGGCAGCGTGGGGAGCCGTACTCCCGGAGGCGCGGCAGGAGACCGCAGTGATCGGGATGCGCATGGGTGAGGAGGATCAGGCGGAGGTCTTCACGGCCGACGCCGAGCGCGCGCAACGCGTCGAGCAGCGTGCGATAGGCCTCGTCGGTATCCGGCCCACAGTCGATGAGGATAGGCCCGTCTTGCGAAAGGACGAGATAGACATTGACGTGGCCGAGCGGATGGTGCGGCCAGAGCGGAACAGCGATGCGGTAGAGCTGTGGCGCTTCTTCGGTAATGAATGCTTTCAACTTCATCACCTGCTCCTACAGGATGGTAAGAACATCATATTCTATACCGTAGTCGCGGATCGAAGTAGTCACGAAGTGCATCACCGATGATATTAATGCAGATAACAAGCACCGTTAAAAATAATCCAGGGAAAATGGCCAACCACGGTGCTTGATAAAAATACCGTTGTACTGCGCCACTTAGCATACCCCCGAGTGACGGCTCAGGTGGTGCGACACCGAGTCCAAGAAAGCTTAAACCAGCTTCGGCAAGGATCGCAACGCTGAAGTTGGCGGTAGCAAGGATAAGAATCGGACCGAGGCAATTCGGGAGTATGTGTCGTAGCATGACCCGTAACGGGCCAGCTCCAATAGCTCGCGCTGCTTCACAGTACAAGGATGTATTGACCCGCAATACAGCAGCGCGCATCACACGAGCATTCGAGGGAATGAGAGAGACAGCGATCGCAATCGCAACATTCCATTTCGCAGGTCCAAGTACGGCCACGACGATAACTGCTGTCACAAGGGCGGGGAGTGCACTAATGATTTCCACCCCGCGTTGTATCACAAAATCGACAGGGCCGCGAGCGTACCCGCTGATCAGACCGAGGAGCGTCCCGGTGGTCGTTCCGAGGGCGACTGCTCCCGCTGCAATCAGGATGGATGTCTGCAGACCGAAGAGGATACGGGAGAGCAGATCCCTTCCGAGGTCGTCTGTACCGAGCCAGAATCGTCCGCTAGGCGGACGGAGGACAGCGTCGCTGTAAATTGCAAAAGGATCATAGGGTGCAAGAATTTGAGCGAAGAGCGCGAGAAGGACGAGCACGGTCAAGCCGAGCCCAGCGATTCTGGTCAACGGCGAGAGTTGGGCCCACCAGTTGCGATGCCTGCGTTGCCGAGGGACTGCAACTGACTGTGCTGCTGCCTGCGTACTGATCACGAGGCAACCTCCTACCGCTGCCGCAGACGTGGATCGACGAAGAGGTAGAGCAAGTCAACGATGAAGTTGATGATCACGAAAATCGCTGCGAACATGGCGACGAGCAACTGCAGTGCGGGATAATCACGATGAAGAACTGCGTCAACCAAAAACCTCCCTAGCCCTGGGATATTGAACAATGTCTCCACAACAACGATGCCACCAAGGAGAACGCCTAGCCGCACGGCCGAGTAGGTCATAGCAGGTAGCAAAGCATTGCGGAGAGCGTGTCGGACAAGGACGACAGCTTCGGATAATCCCTTCGCTCGTGCGACTTGAATGTATGGTTCACTGAGAATTTCGAGCATTTCACCTCGAATCAGCCGCGTGAGACTTGCCGAGAGGACATACCCGAGGGTTAGGACCGGAAGAGCGATTTGTTGCAAGTGTGCGATCGGCTCCTCTCGAAACGGTCGCATGCCCAACGGTGGTGTCCAATGGAAGCCGACCACGAGAATCATCAGAAGGAGTGTACCGAGCCAAAACACAGGTATTGCGAGGCCGATAGTGACGAAGAGCCGGACAGCAGCGTCGATAGAGCTACCGCGGCGAACTGCACTGATCATGCCCGCTGGTACCGCGATGAGCCACGCAACGAACTCCGAAAGGAGTGCGAGTTCTATAGTAATAGGAATCCTGTTGCTCAGTTCTTCGCTCAGAGGTCGTCTAGTCCAGTACGAAATGCCCCAATCCCCTTGAGCGAGGCCGCGCAAGAAGTTTAAATATTGAACGAGAAGTGGGCGATCAAGGCCGAGCTCTTGACGCACTTCTTCGACTTTCCTCATGTCGACGCCGCCTTGGCCTCCTGGCCCCGCGACGATAAGAATGGCAAGGTCACCAGGGGCGAGCCGGACGAAGACGAAAACAAGAAGCGTTGCGAGGATGACCACGGCAAGCCCAGCGACGAAGCGTTGGAGAGCGTAAGATGCGAAGCGCATGGGTGGCTCCCTCGTCAGTCGATGCGACGTTCATCCACGACTCGCCGCGCCTTATATTCGGTTCTGGGCAAGGTTCCCGTTGGTACGAGTTCGAGCTGAGCATGTACACCTAGTGCACTTTCCAACGCAGCTTGAACCCGCTTGAGAAGATTGGTATCGGTAATAAAGTTTGCCATTGATTCAATCTGGATCACAAGCTGCGGATATTCGTAGGTGCCACGCAAAATGATGCGAAACTCATCGGTTAGTTCGGGGAAGGAGCGAACCACTTGTTCCACGGTTGCTGGATAGATGTTGACCCCCTTGTACCAAATCATCTCATCGGCTCGTCCCTCGATGCCGTTCAAAATGCGCGGCCAGGAAGCTCCGCATGCGCACACCGGCTCTGGGGCAAGCCGGCCCAAATCGCCAGAGCGATAGCGAATAACAGGATGTGTATCGGTCACGAGACTGGTAAAGACGAGTTCGCCGACATCTCCCGGATCGACAGGCTCACCCGTCTGCGGATTAATAACTTCGAGGATAACGAGATCACCGGGTATATGCAGGGCGGTAGAATGCTCACAGTTGCCGCCCAATGTGAAGACCTCGGTGAGGCCATAGCCATCCTGGATAATAATATTTTCCCCCAGAGCTCGCGAAGGCGACGGCGCGTTGCTTCCACCGCAGCTCCCGGCTCTCCCGTACTGCCGAGTACATGGACTGTGCCAAGTTCTCGGAAGGGCATGCCCATCTCCTCTGCCAACCTACCGAGGTAAAGCATGGATAAGTCGCACCTTTTGCTCGGAACGGTATCGGCCGAGCTGCATCACGAGTGCCCCGCGGCGAGCCCAGGCAGCCATTCCTGCAGTAGGTCCGAAGAGACCGTCAGACGGATGGAGATAGACAACGATCGGCTTTGTGAGGTGGGCAAAAGTCGATCGCGCCCAGAGACGCTCAAGAAACCCCAAGCACAGTTCCCAGTCGCGGTGGGAGAGGAGGCGTTTGAGGGGGCGGCCGGTGGTGCCGGAGGTGGCGAAGGCGCGGTACCAGGTGGAGGGATGGGAGCAGACGTAGCTGCCGAAGGGTGGGTGTGCTTCCTGGTCGGCCTGGAGTTCGGCTTTGGTGGTGAAGGGGAGGCGCCGGAGGTCGTCGAGCGAGCGGATCTCCTCCGGGCGCACCCCCGCGGCGTCGAACTTCTGGCGGTAGAAGGGGCTGGAGTGGTAGACGTACTCGACCATCGCCTGGAGGCGCCGGAGCTGGAGGCTGCGCACCGCCTCCGGGGGCAAGCGGTCGAGGGCGGGGTTGCTGGTGTCGTACCACGGGAGCTGCTTGGGGAGCATGGCGCCTTACGCCTCCTTCCAGGGCCCTTCGACCGGACGGAAGAGGCGGCGGTGGGGGAGCCGATCTTCCAGGCGGAAGATGCGCACGGCGTTGCCGCCCAGGATCAGGTTGAGGTCGTCCTGGGGGATGTCGAGCTTGAGGAACTGGCGGAAGCTCCAGCCCCAGTAGTCGACCTGGTGGCGGGGGATACCCCACTTGCGGATCTGCTGGGGGAAGGAGCGGGGATGGGGGGCTGGCCTCCAATAGAAGGGCATGGAGGCGCCCCAGTCGGTGCCGAAGAGGAGCTTTTCCGGGCCGACGTTGGGGTCGGCGAGCGCCTTTTCGATGAGCTCGGTCCACCAAAGGCCGACTTCGAGGAAGACGTTGTCGAAGGCGCCGGCGACGTGGAGGGCCTCATCGACCCAGCGTTCGAGGTAGCCGGCTTGGAGGCCGCCGTGGTCGAGGATGAGGGGGACATCGGGGAACTCGGCGGCCAGGTCGGCGACCCAGAGGATGTGGATCGTTTCCGGCATGGCGTGGTGGGTGAGG